>Ga0256406_1000263_pt1 | contig 99903 bp, 79 predicted proteins | sample RumenRJG_03DNA_FD_185986 | JGI IMG/M metagenome (GOLD analysis project Ga0256406, IMG submission 185986) | Bovine rumen microbial communities from Lethbridge, Alberta, Canada - RJG_03 | ecosystem: Host-associated > Mammals > Digestive system > Stomach > Rumen | place: Canada: Alberta | collected...
CTTGACCGACGGAATGGCGGGCAGGGCACCTTCGGTGAAGCTCACGTAAGCCACGAGCATGAGCAGGGCGAAAAAGAACACGTAGAACGTGGTTTTGATGGATGGCATCTTGCTGATACGCATGCGGGGGAACACCACCATATACACAGCATAGCTCAGGCCCGCCAGCATTTCCCAGATAATGCCTATCACTGACGAGATGCCGTGCAAGTGGCTTGCACTGTCGGCTCCCGACAGAAAGTAAACGCCCACCACAGCCATCACCACTGCCGTGATGGAAAACAGGCGAAGGGGCACACGGAAGAAGCTCCACTCAATCAGTACCGTCCACACGGGATAAGAGAACAGCAGGGTGGTGGCTACGCCGCTCGGCATGTAGGCATAGCCTTTGAACAGCGAGATAGCCGAGATGTCGTAGAGCACCGACAGAAAGGCTATGCGCAGTGAATCGCCGAAGTTGAGGTGCAGCGACTGGTGCTGCCATGCCAGAATGCCGAGCATGAACAGGCAGGCAAACACAAACCGGTAAACCAGTGTGGACGGGATGCTGAGGCCCGCCTGCAGTACGGGCAGGGTGAACAAGGGTATTAAACCAAAAGAGGCTGACGATAACGCAGCCTCAAAAATTCCTTTATTTGTATCGTTAAGATGCTTCATTCACATTAAATGCTTTGTTTCTTCTTTACACCTAATATCCGCACCACAATAGTCTCTAATATCTTATAACGTCCTGAGAAACAAAAAGTTGCTCGGGATTTGGCCATGTCAAAAAAATCACTTAACTTAGTGGTGCAAAAAAAATAGCAATTCATTAACACGGCATGGCAAAACGCCAAAATATTATGGCATAGTAGACGTAAACCAGTTTATTGAACAGAACCCATTCCTCCGATAAGTGCCAGCATCAAAGCCAAATTGCTGAAGATGAGTATGACGAATCGTCTACCGCTGTCGGTCAGAGTCATTCCGACAAGACAAGCAGTTGCTTGTGCGTGTAATCAAGTACCCATCTTTTCCCCATGAGAAAGCTCGCGTTAAGGCGGGGATAGTCTGAGCCGTCTTTTGTCTCTTTGTTGAAGTCAACCTTGAAATGACAGTCCGCAATCTCTACGGGAATATTCTTGCATTGCGCAGCCTTCTTGTACGTTAGCCCATTTGCTATGTCGGCGCAGGGAAGCTCTACATAAGATGTCGGTGTCAGTTCGGATGTGCGGAGCAGGTTATTGGATCGGGCACCGGTGTCAAATAAGATACGTGTCTTCTTGCCCGCAATCTTGCTTTTAAAGATAATCATGTTCAGCCCGTCGTCAGCATGAGGCTTCCAAGCCAAGGATGTCGCAACGTTGGTGGGTAATTCGTTTAAAGGTTGAAGTTGGAAGGTCTTTAGGTCAAAGCACCATGGATTCCTTTTTAAGATGTCACCACCGATAATAAACTTAGGGGCGAACTGCTTCAGCTTCCCGGTCAAATCCACAATGAAGCACCACACATGGGTGTATGTGGAGGAAGCAAAGGAGATGCTGTCCAAATAGACATAGGACGATTTAATGCTTTGTCCGGCAGTGTTGTCCATTATCTTGTCTCCTTTTAAATCCTTGATGTGGCATGAGTCTACGGCATAGGTAGAATCGATGATACAAACTGAACAGCCAGTATCTATCAATCCCGGGACGTTGTGGACCGAGCCGCCGTCAGAAAGAGCTACATTAGTAAACATCCAGTCTCCCTTCATCGTTATCTTTGATTGACTCCAAGCATTTAGAGATAACAATGCCAGGGTGAGCATCAGAAGTAGTTTATGGTTCATTGCCTTGTATCCTGTATAATATGAAAAGTTTGCATTTGCAAAGGTATATAAAAATGCTGAGTCGGGAAAACAATAAGTTATTTTTCTCTTCCTCCCTTTTCTTGCCTGTATTGCGAGGGCGCCTTACCGAATCTTGTCTTGAACGCCTTATTCATGGCGGTTAGGTTTATGTAACCGGCCGAAAGGGCGATGTCAGAAATCAGACGGTCGGTAGTTGATAACTACGTTGACCCGTGATGTGGCATCAGAACTAAAAATCTACATTAACTCTTTCTTTTATCATCCCATTCTTCTAATGCCTGCTCCATTGCCTGGCGTCCGTAGGCAATGATTTCCCTGCCTTTTTCGAAGTCCATGAGACCGAATGTGTCCATGGGAATATCGACACAGATATCGGGTCGGGTTATCTGCTCAGCCATCTGCGTATTGTTCTGTACCGAAATCTGTGCAATGCGCATGGCCATCTTGAGGAAGTTCGACGGGACAGAGCCCTTCATCGGTTCCGCTCCCGGAGCGCTGACGTTCACCGCTACGAGACGGTCGCCCTTGTGTCGTTCTACCCTGTTGAGTGGCAGCGTGTTATGTACGCTGCCATCGACGAGCACCTCATTGTCGATACGCACCGGCGAGAAGAACCCCGGAATGGAGATAGAGGCTCTGATGGCCTGACTCAGCGGACCGCTACGGAAAACTTTTTCGCGTCCGCTGACAATATAGGTGGCGGAGCAGCAGAACGGTATTGGCAGTTGCTCGATATTCATTCCACCGGCAATAGCGTCAAGGAGACCGCTGAGCTTGTCGGCGGTGGCTATGTGGTCGAGACCGGGTGATAAGTCGAGGAGTGACAGAATCTTACGGCGGTTCACCGTGATAACCTTCTCCTTGAGCTCATCGAGTTTGCCTGCGGCAAAGAGTCCGCCGACGAGTGCTCCCATCGACGTTCCGGCCACCGACGTGATGTTGAATCCATGCTCCATGAGCACCTCTACAGCGCCGATGTGGGCATACCCCCTGGCACCCCCGCCGCCAAGTACCAGAGCTATGTTGCGGGGCGTGCGGCGGAAAAAGAGTTTCTCAATTATATCGTGAAATCGTACCATTGTCTGATGCTATACACCGGCAAAGGTACGATTTTTTTTATGATGGAAAACATGTATTACAATTTTTTCTTCCTACAAATATTTCCTTGAACTTGGCATCCACTGAATTTAATAAATTACGATGGATATTCATAAATCGTAAACTATATCATGTTTTTAGCCAAATATCATGAACTTTTCAAATTGTTGGGACAGTGCGCCACGATTTTCTTATTCTATTATTGGATAATACAAAAATATTATCTAAATTTGCAGTACAATGGCATTTATAGAGCAAACATTGTCCACGACTAAAGCTTATGTGAATTCCCGACCGAAATCGGAGCGCAAAGCTTACGGGCAGTTCTTCACAATGGGAACTGGCGCACAGTTTATGTCCAGTCTGTTCAACGTCGATCTGGAGAAAGAACGTTTATCCATCCTTGACGCTGGTGCTGGTTCAGGCATTCTTTCGTCAGCCCTGGTTGACCAACTTCTCGCTTTGGGGTTCAAAGGTATAATCAATGTTACTTGTTACGAGAACGACCCGAATGTGCTGCCCGTGCTATACAGCAACTTAGAAGAAATCGCTAATCAAGTTAAACATTTTGAGTACCGTGTCATAGAAGACAATTTCATTACCAGCCAACCTTTCGGTGGTTTTTTCCACTCAGAGGCTACATACGATTTGGTAATAGGCAATCCCCCTTATAAGAAAATGCCTATGGATTCGCCGGAAGCCCAACACATGAAAGAGGTTTGCTATGGAGCGCCCAACCTTTATTTCCTCTTTATGGCCATGAGCATTCAGCAATTAAAGGAGGGTGGTCAACTGGTTTACATCATCCCACGCTCATGGACATCAGGTGCATATTTTGAGCGTTTTCGCAAGTGGCTTTTTGCCCGTACTGTGATTGAGCACATTCATCTCTTCGGCAGTCGTGACAAAGTGTTCAATGGAGAATCTGTCTTACAGGAAACCATGATCATTAAGATTAGGAAATCAAGAGAGAAACCACAAGAGATCAAGATGACATACTCCGAGACTTCTGACTTTTCAGATATATCTTCCATCTCTGTCCCCTATGATATCATAGTTGCAAAGAACAGCTATGTCTACCTTGTAACAAGCAAGAATGAGATAGAGTGTTTAAACTCCCTCAATACGCTTAACAACACCCTCGTGACCGACGGCTTGCGCATGAAAACAGGACTAGTGGTTGACTTCCGCACTCAAGACGTTCTGAGGAACGACGCTGATGCCCCCAACACTTATCCATTGCTATACTCTCAGCACATCAAAAACGGGAAGATAATATGGCCTGTAGGAAAAGAGAACGAGTATATCTGCACGGACCACAAAGCCTTCTTACAAGAAAACAGCAATTACGTATTTGTCAAACGGTTCACTGCCAAAGAAGAGCGAAGAAGGCTTCAATGTGGTATATATCTCAAGAGAGAGCACCCTGACTATAAATATATCAGCACGCAAAACAAGATAAACTACATCCTTTGTCAAGAAGAGGATGAAGCGTGGGGAGTCTACTGCTTGCTTAACTCCTCTATTTATGATCTATATTATCGTATTCTCAACGGCTCCACACAGGTCAATTCCACAGAAATCAACAATATGCCCGTACCGGACAAGCACACCATCGTGGAGATGGGGAAAATGCTAAAAGGTAATGAGCTCTCAACAGAAATGTGTGACAAAATACTATCAGCATGGATCAATTAACATACGCAAAGAAGGTGTTGTCCGACATTGGCATGCCAAAACAACAACAAAGTGATTTATGCGCACTCTCCCTATTGGCTCTGTGCGATATAAAAGATCATGAATCCTTCTCGGATGCATCCAACAACTGGATACGCATTCACGACATTATCCAGTTCGTTAACACCAACTATGCATCGAGCTATGCTGAAAACTCTCGCGAGACTTTTCGAAAGCAGGCTATGCATCACTTCCGCAACGCAGCTCTGATTGAAGACAATGGCTTAGCAACCAATAGTCCTAATTATCGTTACCGGCTTACACCAGAATTTCTCGCAGTGATAAAGAAGATGGGGAAAAGAGGATACAACAAGGCCGTAAAGCTGTTTCTGTCATCTCATGAAAGCCTCAAAAGCAAGTATGCATCGAAGAAAGCTATGCCAATGCTGCCTGTGAGAATCAACAATAAGGATTATCATCTCTCACCGGGCAGTCATAACCTACTTCAAAAAGATATATTAGAGAAATTCGCACCGCGTTTCGCACCCAATTCAGAATGTCTATATTTGGGAGACACTACGCAAAAAGACTTAGTAAAGGATGAGAAGAAAATGGAAGAGTTAGGTTTTGACATCACACTTCACGACAAGATGCCCGATGTCGTTCTCTATCGCGCTGACAAGGACTGGCTTTATTTTATCGAGGCTGTTGACTCTGTTGGACCCATGAGCCCGGAGCGCATCATTGACATCCAAAGAATGACAAAACAAGTGGAATGTGGAAAAATATTTGTCACTGCGTTTCCTGATTTTAAAAAATACAAACGATTCTCTGAACAAATCGCTTGGGAGACAGAAGTATGGATAGCAGAAATGCCAGACCATATGATTCACCTAAATGGAGATAAATTCCTCGGCCCACGATAAAGAAATCCCGAAGTTATCCTCGGGATTTCTTGTATTGGCATGACAGATACACTGCAAAAAAATCTTAATAATCTGGCAGAAATACGAATATATTGTCATAATTCTATACTTTTGCAGGCAAAAGGGAATGATGAGGAATATTTCTTCACTTCCCAAATGAAGACAATATACAGGTGAACGCCTGTATGAGGGGTGCAGAGCCTGGTCGTTGTGACCGGCGAAGCTGAGATTATACCCGTTAAACCTGATGCAGGTAATGCTGCCGTAGGGATGTCGCGTATTTTATCTTTTGTTCGCACGTTGCTGTGCACCTTTCTGATGATTTTTAATTGTAATATCAGAACGATGGACAGTAAATACATTCCAACATTAACTATTGCCGGTTCCGACAGTTGCGGCGGTGCTGGTTTGCAAGCCGATATAAAGACTATGTCGGCCTTAGGCTGTTATGCTTGCAGTGTGGTCACCGCCGTGACGGCCCAGGACACCCTCCGCGTTCATCAGGTCATGGATGTGCCTGTTGCAATGGTGGTTTCGCAGCTTCATGCTGTTCTAAACGATATCTCCCCGGTGGCCATAAAGACGGGAATGATAGGCAATGCCGAGATTGCAGCTGCCGTCGCCGTAGAGCTGGAGACGGCACCGCGGGTTCCCCTCGTCGTCGACCCCGTTATGGTTGCTACTTCCGGTGACCCGCTAATGAGGGCGGGAACCCTCTATATAGTCACCGGCCGTCTGCTGCCGCTGGCCACTATCGTCACCCCTAATATCCCTGAGGCTGAGGCCATGGCCGACATGAAGATTGTCAGCGATGACGACGTATGGACGGTTGCTGCCCGTATCCTCAACTTCGGTTGCAAGGCTGTGCTCATTAAGGGCGGTCATGCCGAAGGAACGACGAAAACCGACCGTCTGCTCACCGCCGACGGCACCCGTCACGAATACTGTTCGGCCACTATCAACACCCCAAATACCCACGGTACCGGCTGTACTCTGTCGTCGGCCATCACTGCCTTCCTGGCCCGTGGCTGCCGGTTGGAGGAGGCTGTCGGCAAGGCCAAGGAATATCTCGAAAAGGCCCTCGATGCCGGTAAGGAGGTGGCTGTAGGTCATGGTCATGGTGCCGTCGACCATTTCTTTAATCCCGAAAAACTGATAATCAAGAGATAGAACCTGCTAAAGACTGAAATGAAACAACTACAATTTCTTACTCACTCCACATCGCGCTTTACCGACATCGAGGAGATAAAAATGGCCCTCGACGGCGGCTGCCGGTGGATACAGCTGCGCATGAAGAATGCCACCGACGACGAGATGGCGGCTGTTGGCCGTGAGGCCGTACGACTATGCCACGACCGTAGGGCCACTCTCATCCTCGACGACCGTGTGGCTCTCTGTGCAGAAACCGGTGCCGACGGCGTCCATCTCGGCCGCAACGACATGCCGGTTGACGATGCCCGTGCCCTCCTTGGCAGTAAGGCCATCATCGGAGCCACTGTGAACACCGTTGACGACCTCCTGAGGGCTGCCGCAGCCGGTGCCGACTATGCCGGTTGCGGCCCTTTCCGCTTCACGACGACGAAAGCCCATCTCGCGCCCGTTCTCGGCATCGAGGGCTACCGCCGTCTCGTCGCTGCCCGCGCCGTCCACGGCCTTGCCATGCCACTAATAGCCATCGGCGGCATAACGCTCAGCGACATACCGGCCATCATGGCTACGGGCGTCGACGGAGTTGCCCTGAGCGGATGTGTGGTACGGTCGAACGACCCCACTGGTGAGATGCGGCGACTGTGCAGAGCTGTCTCTGGCGTCGTCGGCATCAATGACAATAGATAATCTCTACAACCAATCAAACGACAAAATATGAACCGAAACTTCAAGATTCATTACCCCCACTCCGAGAAGGTTTACATTCCCGGTAAGCTGTACCCCTATATAAAGGTAGGCATGCGGCGCGTAGAGCTCATGCCCACCGTTACTAAGCACGACGGAAAAATGACCTCGACACCCAACGCTCCGGTCTACATCTACGATACCAGCGGGCCCTACAGCGACCCGTCGATAGCCGTCGACCTCGAGGCCGGACTGCCAAAGCTGCGGCAGTCGTGGATGCCCGACCGCCAGGGCACACAGCGCTACTATGCCCGTCGCGGCATCATAACACCAGAAATGGAGTATGTGGCCATTCGCGAGAATATGAACAACGAGGCCTTAGGTATAAAATCGTATATAACGCCAGAGTTTGTGCGCGATGAGGTGGCCGCCGGACGTGCCGTCATTCCCTGCAACCACCGTCATCCTGAGGCCGAGCCGATGATTATCGGCGACCGTTTCGGCGTAAAGATAAACACGAATATCGGCAATTCGGCCCTCTCGTCTAACCTTGAGGAAGAGGTCGAAAAAGCCGTGTGGAGCTGCAAGTGGGGTGGCGATACGCTTATGGACCTCTCTACGGGCAGCCATATCCACGAGACCCGCGAGCACATCCTCCGCAACTGTCCTGTACCCGTCGGCACAGTGCCTCTGTATCAGGCCTTTGAGAAGGTGAATGAGAAGATTGCCGACCTGTCGTGGGACGTCTACCGCGACACGCTCATCGAGCAGTGTGAGCAGGGTGTCGACTACTTCACCATACACTGCGGCATCCGTCTGAAGAATGTCCATTACGCCCTCGACCGGCTTACGGGAATGGTGAGCCGTGGCGGCAGCATCATCTCGTCGTGGTGCGCCATGCACCAGGAGGAGAGTTTTCTATACACTCATTTCGACGATATCTGCGACATCTGCCGGCAGTACGACGTGGCCATATCTCTCGGCGACGGCCTGCGTCCGGGGTCTATCCACGATGCCAACGACAAGGCCCAGTTTGCCGAACTCGACACCATGGGTGAGCTCGTGACCCGCGCCTGGGACAAGGATGTGCAGGTGTTCATCGAGGGTCCGGGCCATGTGCCCCTGCATAAAATCAAAGAGAACGTTGAGCGGGAACGCGAGAAATGCCATGGTGCGCCGTTCTATACCCTCGGCCCCCTCGTCACCGACATCGCGCCGGGCTACGACCATATCACGAGTGCCATAGGTGCGGCCTTGATTGGATGGTGCGGTACGTCGATGCTATGCTACGTCACACCAAAGGAGCACCTTGCGCTGCCCGACCTCGACGACGTGCGCGACGGCATTATCGCCTACAAGATTGCGGCCCATGCCGCCGACATAGCAAAGGGATTCCCCGGAGCCACTGTGCGCGACGATGCCCTGTCGAAAGCTCGCTACGACTTCCGGTGGATTGACCAGTTCGACCTGAGTTTCGACCCCGAGCACGCGCAGGCTGTCTATGAGGCCGCCAACCCCCACCAGGGGCCATACTGTACGATGTGCGGACCGAACTTCTGTGCGGCACGCATCAGTCACAAGCTCTGCACGGAGGAAAAGGCAGAATAAAAATATGAAGAAACTATAATCATTTAATAATCAATTGCTTAACGACAAGCAAAAACTAAAATCATTAACTCATGATTGAGACACAAATCTCTAAAGGTATCATCCAGACCTATTTCAACAAACTGGAGAAGAATCTGTCGCTCGACGTGGCCATCGTCGGCGGTGGACCGTCGGGAATCGTGGCCGCCTACTATCTCGCCAAGGCCGGAAAGCGCGTAGCCCTTTTCGACCGCAAGCTGTCGCCGGGTGGCGGCATGTGGGGCGGTGCAATGATGTTCAACCAAGTGGTTATCCAGAAGGAGGCCATGGACATTATCCGTGAGTTCGACATCAGTTACGAACCCTTTGCCGACGACCTCTTCACTGTCGATTCCATCGAGAGTACGTCGTCGCTGCTCTACCATGCTGTACATGCCGGAGCGACACTCTTCAACTGCTATTCGGTCGAGGACGTTATTTTCAAGGAGGATAAGGTCAGTGGTGTCGTCGTCAACTGGACCCCGGTACTGCGCGAGGGACTGCATGTCGACCCGCTGAACGTGCTGGCCAAATATGTCATCGACGGTACTGGTCACGACAGCGAAATAAGTAAGGTTGTGGCCCGCAAGAATGGCATCCGCCTCGCCACACCTACTGGTGCCGTGGCCGGTGAGCGGTCGCTCGACGTCGTCGAGGGCGAACGCGCCGTCGTCGAGGGCACGAAGGAGATCTACCCCGGACTCTACGTCTGCGGTATGGCATCATCGGCAGTGTCGGGCACCCCACGCATGGGACCAATCTTCGGTGGCATGCTCATGTCGGGCAAGAAGGTTGCCGACCTCATCATCGACCGGCTGAAGTAGGGTGGGGTAGTAGCTTCTATCGGATAACAGTCTGAATGTATGTAAGTTATGACTCCATCAGCCATGCTAAAAATAGCCATAACGCCTCCGGACTTCCTGCCCGATGAGGCCGATCGCATCGCCATGCTGCTGCGTGGCGATGCTTTTTGGCGTGTGCACGTACGCAAACCCGGGGCCACGGCCGACGCCATGCGCCGGCTGTTAGTCTCGTTGCCGTCGTGGTGCCTGCCACGTATTGTCCTCCACGACCATCATGAGCTGTGCGGCGAGTTTGCCGTCGGCGGTATCCATCTCAACCGCCGCCAGCCCACCGTCAGCGATGACCTGCGATGCCTGCCACTGACCGTCTCGTGTTCGTGCCACAGCATTGAGGAGGTGGCTTCGCGAAAAGCCTCTGTCGACTACCTCTTCCTCAGTCCAATCTTCGACAGCATATCGAAGGCTGGCTACAAATCCAATTTTACCATCGACGGACTACGTGCTGCCGCCGATGCCGGAATCATCGACTCGCGCGTCTTCGCCCTTGGTGGTGTCACCCCAGACCGCCTCCCTCTGCTCCAGTCCATCGGCTTCGGAGGGGCGGCAATGCTTGGGGCAGTGTGGGGCGGGTAGTTTCAATTTATAAGCAAGAAGATTGAGCACAAGCCCGTGAGTAACCCTTTAAGTAAACTCACCCACCATTTATCTTTAAATAATACTGCAAATGATGCCGATGAGAGCAGCACTAACAGCGCACATATTATAATGTATAAATATGAGGGAAAGGCTTGTACTATGGCTGCAATGAAAAGAGCAAGGATGGAAACACAAAAGGAAATGGCACTCCACAAAACATAAAAAAATAATCTTCGTTTCATCATCATTTTTTATATATTAATCGGGTAGCCTTTTTTTCTTGCAGATTAAAGGACAGAATACAATTCGCGAACTATGGAAAAACCTATACATCTCTCATCTGATTTTACACTAAACTATGATTTTTGACAAAGATAGGCGAAATTTCTTCTTGCAGGCAGATTCACAATTTAATTGTGAATTTGCCGTGCTGTGGTTTTAGTTCTGAGTGGAATTATTTATTCTACATCAGTAGTATTTTTTCTTATTTATACCTTTACCTCTCATTGGAAAGGGCCGTAATCTTGCGCGTCCGTTTAAATGCCAAAGATTGTCTCATCGCCACAGATGTTGCGGATTTTTAGTCGTAGTGGCCGTTCGTCAGAGTTGATAGTGCCATCCCATAGCTTCTTTGTCTCTTTGCCGTTCTGCCTTACGTATCCAAGTCGGTCAATGAGAATCTCCGAGCTGCTGTGCCATGGTGCAGTGAAATCGGCTGTCCTACAGTCAAGACTCAGAAATTCTATTGTTTCGAGGCCTTCCTCGCTAATGCTTATCGGGACGAACTTTTTGTGTCCCTTTAGTGCCTGTTGCTCCCCTTTTAAGTTAAATTCTTTAATTGTTCTGTCGACACGATCGCTGAAGAAGCGGTCGATACGTGTCTGCCAGACTTTGAAGCACTCTCCATCCGGTTGGACTTCTGCCACGGTGAACTCAGCTTTGTCGTCCATTACCACATTGTCGAGAACATTCTTTAAGTCGCGCAGCTCTATTTCAACTCCAGTGTCGTTGTTGTCATGAATGAATTGCTGGATTTCCTTCTCGTCATCAATGTCAATATAGTAAACAATAACCTTCTTGGTATCATCGGGCAAGTCAGGCATATCCTCACGTATTATCTTGTTTATCAGAACATTATCGAGCATTCGAGAGAAACTCTTCCCCTTTAAGTCGGGCAGCCAAACTGGCATGTTGCCATATTTGGTGTCGCTGATGCTTCCAGCCCATTGCTTACCGAGAGTTTTGTCGGTGTGAAGTCCTTGGATAAGGCTCTGCAGCTTGTCCATTGTCTGTGCGGGGTTTCGGAAGAGGGCCACACCATCGTTGATGTCCAAAATGTCGAACTCGGCATTGCCTTTTATAAGGCGGTCGCGCGTGGTCTCAATGCTGTTGATGCCGACATCGCAATGGATGAATCTCCGCCCAAGCCGGTTTGCCACAGCTGCCGTCACTCCGCTGCCACCGAAAAAGTCGGCTACGACCATGCCCTTGTTGCTCGACGCGTTGATGATACGCTCAAGCAGGGCCTCGGGCTTCTGCGTTGCATAATCAACACGCTCTCCAGCTTGAGAGTTCACCGCATTAATGTCTGTCCACAATGATTGTGCGGGCATCCCTGGCAATTCGTCGAGGTAGACTTTGGAACGTATACCACCATTTTTTGTGAAATGAAGTCGTCCTTCTTCATCCAATCTCTTCATCGTTTCCAATGGCATCCTCCATAATGAATGGCATCCTTTATATACATAATCATATCCGCCGCCTTGTAATCCTTTCGCCGTAAGGTTGCCACTATCCCATTTCCTTCCATCGGGGTCAGATTGGGAAAAACGCGCTAAATAACTTTCATCGTAAGATTGATATGTAGTATTGAATACATAATCTATCTGCGATTTAGTATAGAAATAAATTGTATCAAAGTTGTTTCCAAAAAATGCCGCATCGCTATGTGCTGTAGCTCTCTTCCATATAATCTCATTTCTGAAGTTATCCTCTCCGAATATCTCATCCATGAGTATTTTAACGTAATGCCCTATGTGATAGTCCAGGTGCACATATATGCTTGCGTTATCGCTCATGACGCTTCTTATTGCCATGAGGTTCTCATACATCCAGTTGAGGTATCGTTCCTTATCCCAGATGTCGCCATACATTTTCTCCTCAAAAGTTCGCATTTCGTCGCTGTTGAGGTCTTGTTCAGCCGCTTTAAGTGCATTGGCAATTTTTGGGTTTCTTCTGACGTACACCTTCTTGGCATAGTCGGCCCCGCTTGCGAATGGAGGATCGATGTAAACGAGGTCGACCTTCTGACCCTTATCCTTCAGGTAAGCACACGCCGACAGGCAATCGCCCCGCATAACGAGGTTGCCGTTTTCGTTTTTGCCAACACGTTCACGCAGTGTCGGCTCGTAGTATGGCATACCCCGCATGATGTGTTGCTTTATTTCACCGTTCTCGCGATATTTCAATATCCGTTGTGTGCGTACGAAGTTGTCTAAAAGTGCCTGACCTTCAAGAGTATCGGGATAGTATGGAATATATCTTACAGCCATAATCTGTTGTTTCGTTTTTTTTACTTAAAGAATTTTTTAATCGCTTCTAACGTTTGCCTTTCCCGCTCGTCGGGTTTCAGTGTGTCCTCGATATACAGGTATTCGAACTTTGGATAACCGGCGGCTTTGTTATTCATCGCCACGAAGGTGTCGCTCATAAACTTTTTTCTCTCCTTGAACTTTGCGGCATATCCCTCTCCCTTTGTCTCTATAATAAGCACTTGGTCAATGGCGTTGTCGCCGTTGCGGCTGAGCATCAGGAAGTCGGGTACGTATCCTCCGAGGTATCGCCAGTCGTGGCTGCCTTTCTTCTCATAGCATCTTATCTTGAAGTCTGTCAGCGTGTCGTCGCCGTTGTAGTAGACTTCAAGTTTGCGGTCGTTGATGATGGAAAGCAGAGTCTGCGAGAAGTAGTTGGTTTCCAGGGAACTGTCGAAGTGATATGGAAGATAATGATACGTGCGATTGTAGATGCCACCGTCCATATCCTCATAGCTGTCCGGATTGTCGACGATCATCTTTATTGCGGCATCCATTCCGCCTGCTTTTTTCATCGACTTCACGATTTCGGCAACATTGTCTTTGAGTTGTCTGCCACCTTCAACGATTTGCTTCACTTTTTCCTGATTGGGGAAGTAGGTTTCCGGCTTATCAGTGTCTATGGTGTCGCGCAAGTCGTTGATAGTCAGTATGGCCGCCTCCTGTGGTATCGTCTCTTCTTTTGTCGTTATTCGCCGTTTCGGCACGAAGACCCTACGAATATTCGCGCGTATGGCGGCATGGTTGAATTTGGGGCTCAGCCACCGGCAGCCATCGTGCTCCTCAGTTATACCATTATATATATCATGCAGTATTGGGTAGTGCTTTTTTATTTCGACCATTGTCATGGTACCCATACTCTCCTTGACAATCTCATGTGCCCACTCAGAGAAAGTGACTGGCAGCGCATCATTGCCGTTGATTACAGCCATAAGGTCCTCACTGGTGTAGTTGCCCCTGACGTCCATATAGCGTATGAGGTCGGTGCGGGCAGGAACCATAATGCCTGGGGACCGTAGCTCGGCCTCCACATCTCGTTGTTGCTCAATGACATCCTGCGACCACGACACTTTCAGCTGTACGAATGTTATCGGCGGCAGCTTGACCTTGTCCATCCTTGAGTAGCGGTTAACCAGTGTGTGGCCCTTTCCTCCGGCATTATTGATGGCAGTGATGGAAGTGTGCTGCTGTAGTTGCAACTCTTTGTTCAACTTCTTTCCATTGTCGGAGTTCATCCATATTAGCGCAGTCTCATGTGCATGGCGTACCACCTGCCTAAGGCAGCGGCAGCTCGTCTGAAGGACCATATTCTGCGGGCACGCCCCTTTCTGTGGGAGGATGACGCTGGTAAGGCTCTTGCAGTCCCATCCCTCCTTTCCTATCTGCACAAGGAGGATTATTCTTTTCTTCGAAAGACTCGTATCCAGTGCGGCGAATTCAGCCGACGCGCCTGTGGGGGCCGGATATTTTTTGTTGCCGTCATGATATTTCAGTATCACTTCTGACGGATTCATACCATGCCGGCTCACTATCTCGGCAACTAACGGATAGACGTTCTCCTCGAGATTCTCTATCTTTCCACAGTATATAGCTTGTTTGGCAGGGATGTTGCCTTTGTATGTCGTTTCCTTGTATTTTGTCAGAAACTCCTCCACGCCCCTTGTTACGATATCCTCCCATCCTCCATCAGAGATTTTTATGGTAGGACATTTCAGAAAGTTGTCGATGCCGTCAACGAGCGGGTAGTAGTAGACTACGTTGGAGAGATTTTTGTTCTTCATCGGCAGTGTTGCGGTAATAGCTACGTTGTCGGCCGATGAGAGATAAGGCGTGCCGGAAAATCCCAGCACACAGTTGAAAGAAGAACCTTTGGCCCATTTGTTTACCACCTGTCTGAGCTTAATATCTCCGTCTGAAGCATGATGTACCTCATCAATGAAGATGGCCAGACGTGGTATTTTAGCTATTGTGGAACGCAGCTCGTTGTATTCGTTTATCTCTTTTCGTTCCCTTTCACTGAAGAGGTTGCTTGATGTGTCTTTGTCGACTTTGTTAAGTATGACCTTTTCAGCATTGGTTATGGTAACCAGGCCTCGTAGGGATTCATTGAGCTGATGGTGGCTTATCTTCTGCGCATTGGGATTTCTGACGAGATTGCTCTTCTTGGCAGTCTTCTGTTCATCAAGGACTTCAAACATTATCTCATTCCTTATCTTCGAGGCTGCCGGCTCAGGCAGTATCCATGTAGGGTCGAAATCCTCTATCGTCTTAATACTTGGCAGGATGGAGGTCTTCAACCCAGATGGTGCCAATATCATGAAATTCTTTGCAAAAGCCTTGTTGTCAGGCTCATTGCCGGAGAAATAGAGGTCGATGTATATAAAGGCTGCCATAAGGTATGTTTTACCCGCACCCATGGGCAGGCTAAAAATGTAATCGGGGTAAGTGACTCCATAAAAGATATCACGGAACACCTGCTCGTATTCTATGCTGTCGGGTTCTGTCTCTATAGTCTTTTTGAGTTCGGGAAAGAAGATTTTTCCGTCATCTGTTTTGAGGCACGCATACTCATACAGCGTCGCTGCTGCGTTGTTGTTTGTCAGCACTTCCCTGGAGCGCACAGTCAGCGGCATGTTATTGATGTCGATGGACAAGAAGTCGCCTTCACTGAATAACTGCCATAACGGTTTATTGTCACAAGCTATCTTCAGGTAAAGATATGTCTTTATGGCTTCTATCTGAGCATCGCGCATTTTGCCCTTATCGACAATATACTGTAAGAACCCTCTCACAGTACATTTGTCGCTGCGGAACCATTCATCCCGTTTCTGTTGTATGAGTTTATAGAACATACTGCAAAAATACAAATTTATTTTCTTAAAGGGAGCATAATCAGCATGTTTTTTTAGGAGTGATGATGATCGATTCGAAATCGAGGAATATCTGATTATCTCATTTACGTCTGGTGGCTAACCATTTACGAAATTGACATTTTCGCGATTACAATGTGGCTGATAGCACTGGCGTATTGACTCCAATACTGTATGGCGGTAGCACTATCAGCTGACCGCTTTTGCGAAATATATTTACACGATTCCGATATGGGCCGTTTTGCAATGCGAAACGGTCCATTTCGCGAGCTGAAACGGTCCGTTTTGCACTCTAAAACGGCCTGTTTCAGAAGACGAAATGATATGTATTGGTAAGTCGCTGTGAATCAATGAGTAATAAAGACGCAGGGATTCTGATAATGCTTTGAATTATATTTACATATTGGTAGGACCTGCTTCTGTTCATGGAGTATATTCCATGATTGATTTTCGGGAGAAAAGTATTGTTGCGGAATGTTGTCGATATTCCGTTAGTTCACCTCTGCACGGCGATTGCCTCTTCGGGGCTGTCGGGGTGCAGAGGGAACGATGGCATTCCGGAATGTGGATTGGCCTACTTACCGCACATCAGCCGGTAGGGGCATACGCGGCAGACCTTAGGGTCGTTGGAGAGGCCGAAGGGCACGTTGGGGTTGAAGAGCTCGTTGAGCTTTTCCTTCAGCAGTCGAACGAAAGTGTCGCGGTGGACGCTGATATCGGTTATGGGCTGCTTGTTCATCGTGATGGTGGGGTCGTAGTCCTTTACTTTCGTGCGCTGGATGAAGAGCAGGGCGGGGCTCACCTTGTCGTGGCTGGGGTTGTAAGTGAAGTCGTTCTCGGCCTCGATAATGCTATAGAGCATGGCTTGGAAGATGTAGTCGGTGTGCTTGCCGGTGATATTCTCCGGCCTGAACACATCGTCGACAGCTGTGATATCGCCTGCCGTGCGCGTGCCGGTCTTATAGTCGACGACACGTAAGCGCTCACGCGGCGTGCCGATATCGACCCTGTCGAGACGGTCTATGCGCCCGCCGACGGTTATCGTCCGGTCGTTGAGTTTCAGCCGCATGGCCACGTCAGTCTCGTGGGCAATGACTTTGAAGTCGCCCAACTGCTTGTCGAGCTCTATGAGCATCATCAGATAACGCTTTATCACTGAACGGTTAATGAGCTGAATGCCATTGAGTTGCGGTTGCGCCTCGGTGTTCGTCTTGAGATTGAAGAGCTCCTCGTTGAACGCAATGTTGAGAATCGTGTCGATGTCCTTACGCGGACGCTCGTAGAGCAGCTCGGCAGCGCGGTGGAAGATGTTTCCGAACATCTTATTGTCGATTTCATCCTCGTCCTGCTCGTCGAGTTCCCTTATCTGTGCCACATATTTATAGAAGAACTGCATGCCACAACGCATGTAGGTGTTTATGGCCGTCGGCGATAGTTTCTTGATGGTGTTTAGTGCCGTCATGATGTCGTCGTCCTTCACCACGACCTCCGGAATCATCGGTGCCGGTATCTGTCCGGCCTGCAGTGCTGTCTTGCCAATGGCCTGACTCTTAGGCATTTCCACCATGAGCTGGAGCATAAATCGGCTCATCTCTCCCGAGCTGGCGCCTTCGGTGGAGGTGTTGTAGGCTATCGTCACGTCGGAGGCCCGCTGCAGCATGGAGTGGAAATAGTAGCTGTAGACTGCCACTTTGTTGTCGACGGTGGTCAGTCCGTAGGCGGCGCGTATGGCGTGGGGGATGAATGATGTGTCGTCGACACCCTTCGGCATGTTGCCCTCATTGCAGGAGAGGATGAGTATATGGTCGAAATCGAGGTTTCGGGTCTCGAGCACTCCCATTACCTGCACTCCCTTTACAGGCTCGCCGTGGAATGGTATCGATGTGGTGTTGATGATTTGCATCATCAGGTGCTGGAAGGTATAGATGCTTATCGTGTCGCCGATGGTCGACACAGGAGCGGTGCTGTCGTCCTCGGGTGTCCCCGATGTTCTGCCGGTGCCGATTGTTGTGAGCAGACTGTTGAGCAGCTTGTACATCCTGAAACAGGACTCCTGGAAGAGTGGAATGTCGTGTTTTGCCGTGTGGGCTATCCCGTTGACGGCCACCCGCTTGGCAACGGCCATGAGCCAGCGGAGCATGGCGGTGAGGTCGTAGCCGTCGGCCCTCACGGTGGTGTCGACGGTCATTCCCTCGTGCGAAAATACCTCGGCAAGACCGTCGTCCTTTGCCATGTCGGTGGGACGGAGATAGAATCTCTTCTCCTTGTTTATCTCCTGGTATATCTCCTGCGCCGACGGCGATATGTGACGGGCGTAGGGATGGCGTAGAACGCTGTTGACGTGGTGGAGGCGGAAAGCGCGGTGCTTGTCGTCCCAGCCGCGTGTCTGGAGACTGATGAGCTGTGCGACGAGTGACGCTATCGGCGTCTGTTTCAGCGGATAACCGGTGGTTACGTTCAGTTCTTTCACCTCAGGTGGTATGCAGTGGACGACTGTCTGGAGCAGGTTCTCGTCGCACATGACGATGGCCGTGCGGCTACCGTCCTTGTAGCGGTCATTCTCGCGCAGCCACGTCGATATGAACCGGGCCTGAAGGTTCTCCGTGGGTGATGATACGAAGTCTATCTTCTTGCCACTGAGCATGTTGTCGTATATGCTGTCGTCGTCGTTGCGCAGTTCGTTGGGATACTTGTCGAGCCACTGCCGGATATATACCCCTGCTTCGTTGCCGCTGCCCATATAATAGCGGTCGTAGTCCCAGTAGAACCGCGCCATACCCTTGCTCTTGAGGTCGGAGAAGAGGCGTTGCTCAACTTTTTGGATGACGTTGAATCCGACAAATAGATAGCGTTCGTAGAGATAGGGAATCTCGCCGTTCTCGACGACATCGCGATAGAGCATACCCTCGTAGGCGAGTCCGCGCCGGCGGAGGTTGTCCTTGAAGTCGGAATAGATGTCGGCCATCTTCGACCACAGCCGTAGGAATTTTTCTTTCAGCAGCGTGTCGTCGGCAGTGAAGTTCTTGAAGAACCGTCGTAGGATATTTATCTCATCCTCATCGAGATACGACAGCGTGTCGAGTTCGTGGAGGTCGCTGACGTTACGGAATATCTTTCGGGCGTCGCCCATATTCTTGTCGAGGTCATCGAAGTCGCTGAGCAGCAGTTGTCCCCAGCTGAAGAATCTGTCGAGGTCCTCGTTGCTGCCCGTAATCTTCGTGTAGCTCTCGTGGAGGATGGCTATGGTGAGGATTGGGTCGGCTACGGTGAGGGTGCTGTGCTGGCGGAAGAGGTCGCTGATGGTGATGTAAGCCGGGCTCCACACTGGTCCGTCGCTCAGCCGGGCGATGGCCCTGTTGAGGAATAACGCCGCACGCTTGTTGGGGAAGACGACGGCGGTGTGGCCCATTTCGGATTTATATTTTTGCAGCATATCGGCTGCCACTGATTCGAGGAATGTCTTCATAGCTTTGTTTTGTTCGTTGTTCATCGTTGGGTTTTACTACGGTTTATTCGTCGGTGGCCACGGGTACTATCTCGTTGCGCATGACGTACCATATATATCCCGTTACGTTCTCGTTGCCCATCCGCCGGAGCAGGTCGATGTATCCCTGCACCTGCTTGGAATATGCACTGTCGTTGCGCTGTCCGAACTTGAAGTCGACGACAATCCACTGGTGGCCGTCGGTCATCACACGGTCGGGCCGATGCTCTATGAGGTCCTTCTTCTCGGCATCGTATTCGATAATAGCGCACTCGTTGTAAAGCTGCCAACCCGGTGAGAACCAGTCTTTTACCTGTGTATTGGCCATTGCCCGCTCTATCGATGACCGTAGCCGTGCGGCATCGAGCTCCTCACTATATATCACTCCTTCCTGCTCCATGGCGTTGAGCTGGGGCTCTATGTCGGCTGTAGTGCGTATGTGGGCGAAGATATTATGGAGAACATTGCCGAGCTTGATGTACCTGTACTTGTCGTCGCCGGTGGCATCATCGCCGTTGATGAGCTCATAGCTGTCGTTGCTCTGCTTGAAGTCTAAGGTCTTGTGGCTCAGGTCGTAACTGCAGAAGTTTATCTTCCGTGATTCCGGAGCTTGCTCGAAGACGTTGTCCTTCTTTTTCTCATTGTCCTCGTTGTCCCGGTTGACATACATTTCGCCGTAGCGGAATTCTATCGGTTCCTTGTCGTCGTCGGGGATAACGAGCTCGGCACCGCATTCTTCGGCCACTTTTTTCAGACAGTTCTCCAACAGTTCACTGCGGTTGCTGCCCGTGGCCTTGGCGTCTTTGCCCTTTTTGGCTTTTGGGTTCTTCCGCTTTCCGATGACGACGAGGTTCTCGCCGGCCCGTGTGAACGCCACGTAGAGGAGGTTGAGGTTGTCGACAACGTTCTGCAGATGCTCCTCGCGGTAGTCGTCTTCATACACTGTTCCCGTCATATCCTTCTGTGAGAAATCGACGGGTATTACCGGCAACTCGTCGTAGGGGGCACCTTTGCTGTCGGTTTCGCACCAGATGGTGTTCGTTTTCTCCAGCTGCCAGTCGCAGAAGGGTATGATGACATTGGCGAACTCCAGGCCTTTGCTCTTATGGATGGAGATAAGACGTATGCCGTTGACCTCGTCGCTCTGAATCGTATTTTGGTGGATGGTGTCGTCCCACTGCCTTAGGAAAGCTGCGATATCGGACGGACCGTCCTGCATGAAGTTGGCGAGAACGTCCTGGAAGGAGCATAGATATGCGCTCTGGTCGGTGAGCGTGTCGAGGCCGAAGAGCTCAATAATTTTGTCGACGAGGTCGGTGACGGGCTTCGCCGCTAACTCATCGATTTTCTCGACAAACTCCTTAGGCAGCTGGGAGTCAATCTGTTCGCGGCTCATAATGAGTTTTGTGGCCGTGAGTCCGTCCTTCAATATGTATTCGTGGTAGTTTTTCGCCAGTTCGGCCCGTGCCACACTGTCGTCGTTGCGCAGCAGCAGGCGCATGGCGGTGATAATCATGTTGACGGCAATGGAACTGTCGAGGCGGAAAGCCTCGTCGGATACCAGCCGCACGTCCTTGAGGCGGTCGTCCTTGGCAAAGGCATCGGCGATGTCGGGAATCTCCTTGTTGGCCCTGACGAGGATGGCGATCTTCTTCGTGGCGATACCGCGGCCGATCATGTCGGCTACGGTGTCGAGGACTGTGCCAATGACTTTCTCGCGATAGCTGACGGCCTCCTCTGTCCTATCATCGTCACCGTCGTTGTTTTTCTTTTTGCTGCTCGTCGACGGAAGAAGCGTTATCCTCACGCTTCCGCTGACATCATCTTCGTTAAAGTCCTGAACAACATCGGAATAGGCCGACAGCAACTGGTCGACATCCTCGTCCTTCAGTCCGTCGGCTCTCAGCCGGTCGCCCTCCTGAGAGGCCGCCTCGACGAAGAACTTATTGTTGAAATTGACGATGCGTCCCTTAGAACGGTAGTTGCGGTCGAGGGTGGTGACATTGACGAGATAGTCGGCAAAGCCGTTGTTGCGGTCCTTTATGTCGCGTCGGTCGCCGTCGCCGACGAAACGGTTTATCAGCCGCCAGTCGCCGTTTCGCCACCGGTAGATGCTCTGTTTGACGTCGCCGACGATGAGCGAGTGGCTGTCCTGCTCGCTGATGCAGTTCTTGAGGAGTACTTTGAAGTTGTCCCACTGCACGGTACTCGTGTCCTGGAACTCGTCAATCATGATATGCTGGAGTCGGGTGCCGATTTTCTCGAAGATGAACGGAGCGTCCTGGTCCTTGATAAACTCGTTGAGTAGCATTTGTGTCTCGCTGAGCGGAAATCGTCCGGCATCGTGGTTGAGGGCGTCGACGGTGCTGCCTATGGCCCTCAGCAGTCGGAGCTGGGAGAGATGGCGTAGGGTGAGGACGGCACTCTCGTAGTTTTTCCATTCTCTGTGTCTCGAATCCTCCATCTCGCTGAGCCAGTTGCACAGACAGCTGTCGGCGAGAGCTATGAGGCTGTCGGCTTGCGGAGAGCCTTTCTTTGCCCATTTCTTAGCGTCGTCGATGGCTGAGGCGATGCGGCTGCCGGTGGGCTGACCGTCGAATATGCCGTCGGCCACCCTCCTTATGGTCATCAGTATACTGCCCCTCGTTCCATAGGAGAATACGTCGGGGTCGTTCATGCCGTTCTCGTCGAGCTTGTCGAGGATGCGCTGGGCCGAGTCGGTAATCCTCTTCTTGGCATCGTCGCGCTGACGGCGGAGTCGGGCCGTGAAAGCACCGAAGAACTTTTTGTCGTTGAGTTTCTCGTCGAGGGTTGTACGATGTTTCTTGTAAAAATCTTGGAAAATATTGTTTCCGAACTCTTTTATCTGTCCGATGACATTCCAACTTTTATTGTCGTCGATATTGGTGTTGATATAGTCGGTTATCCATTTCAGCTCCTTGCTCGCAGGACCGAGACTCTGAATCATCTCGTCGACGGCCTCGTCCTCCACATCTTTGTCGTTGAGGCTGACACGCAAGCTGTTAGCTAAGTCGAGCTCGTGGGCAAGATTGCGCAGCACACGCTGGAAGAAAGCATCGATGGTCTGGACGTGGAAGTCGTGGTAGTGGTGCATGAGCAGCCGCAGGGCGGTGGCGCAACGCTCGCGAATGGCGTTGTCGTTGTTCCATCCTGTCTTTTTCTTCACGGCATCGAGGTAGCCTTGTGAGCCCTCGCAGTTGTTGGCTATACCGTAGAGTTGCGAGATGATACGCATCTTCATCTCCGCTGTGGCCTTATTGGTGAATGTCACGGCGAGGATTTCGCGGTATGCATCGGGCTTTTTCACGAGCAGACTGATGTATTCCACGGCGAGGGTGAATGTCTTTCCCGATCCTGCCGAGGCTTTATAAACGGTCAGCGGTTTGGTGGCGGCGGTCTTTGCCGATTCCTCAGGTACTGATGGTGGTGTGTTCATGATGTAAATGGTTTGGAGTTGAAATGAATTGTTGATAATCGGAATGAAATGTCAGACATGCCGAAGTTGGCAGTCAGACTCGCGAATTTTTCTGTTCGAGCCATCGAAACGGAAGGTTTCGCTTACCCAAATGTATTGTTTAGCGCCTCTGAATGAGTTGTCTGAATACCCCAAAGGTATTGTTTTGGGTATTATATGGACTGTGATGGCTTTCTTGAAATATTGACGATAGATTTATATTGAATAGGTGGTAATTGCTGAAATGAATAGTTGAGTGTTGAAAAGAAAAGAGGGGAGACCCCTGTCTGGCCCAACCTTTACGGTAAAACCGGACAGAGGTTCTCCTCTTATTCTTTCGGTGCGCCACCTTTCTATTCTTTTCCGGTCACGGCCGGAGGTGGTGCCCTGTTGTCAATGTCATTAGAGAATAGTCTTCACAGCCTCGAGCATACCCTTCTCCTGGATGAGGTCGAGGTCGGCCTTTACGAGGTCGGTGAGACCAGGAATCTCGTTGAGGTTCTGCTTGCTCTCCTTCCAGATGACGTCAGTAGCGCCGAGAACACCCTCAGCCACTTTCTGTGTGTCGCCTGTAGCCCACAGCTCCTTGAGGAGTTCCATGATCTTCTCGTCGTCGTTAGGAACGATTGGCGTACCGTCGGCGCGCTTGCCGCCCTTGTAGTAGGTGATGATTGCAGCCAGACCGAATACCAGTCCCTGAGGCAGCTCGCCCTTGCGCTGGAGGTAAATCTTCAGTCCCGGCAGGTCGCGGGTCTCGTATTTCGGGAAGCTGTTGAGCATGATGCTTGTCACCTGGTGGTCGACGAACGGATTCTCGAAGCGCTCGAGGACGTCAGAAGCGAACTTCTGCAGCTCTTCCATCGGCAGGTCGAGGGTCTGCATGAGCTCGTCGAACTGTACCTTATGGATGAACTTGCCGATGACTGGGTGCTCGCAGGCATCACGGACGATGTTGACACCGCTGAGGAAAGCCACCGGTGAGAGCACTGTGTGAGGGCCGTTGAGGAGCGTCACCTTACGTGCGTGGTATGGTTTCTCGTTGTCGGTGATGAGAACGTGGAGACCGGCCTTGTCGGCTGGGAACTCTTCTTTCATCTGCTCGATGGTCATGTTCTCGGCCTTCTCGATAACCCAGAGGTGGAAACTCTCGGCCTTGACGACGAGATTGTCCTTGTAGCCAATCTTCTGCTGAATCTCGCTGATGGTGTCGCGTGGGAATCCCGGTACGATACGGTCGACGAGAGTAGCGCATACGAAGCAGTCGTCGGTGAACCACTTCTTGAAGCCTTCGTAGTCGGCACCTAAGTCTTCCTTCCAGAGCTCGATATACTGGTAGATGCACTCCTTCAGATGATGGCCGTTGAGGAAGATAAGCTCACATGGCATGATGATCATACCCTTTGTCGGGTCGCCGCCAAAGAACTTATAGCGGTGGAAGAGCAGCTGTACGAGCTTGCCGGGATAAGATGCTGCCGGTGCGTCGCTGAACTTGCACTCAGGGTCGAAGTTGATACCTGCCTCGGTGGTGTTGGAGATGATGAAACGCATCTCGGGCTGCTCAGCCAGAGCCATAAAGGCCTGATTCTGAGTGTATGGGTTCAGAGCACGGCTTATGACATCGATACGAGTCAGGGTATTAACCGGCTGACCGTTCTCCTTGCCCTGGAGATTGACGTGATAGAGGCAGTCCTGACCGTTGAGCCAGTCGACCATACCGCGGTTGATAGGCTGCACGACAACAACGCTTGAGTTGAAGTTGGTCTTCTGGTCCATGTTATAGATGATCCAGTCGACAAATGCGCGAAGGAAGTTGCCCTCACCAAACTGAATGATTCTCTCAGGCATCACGCTCTTAGGAGCCGTACGCTTGTTCAATGATTGAAGTTTTGACATAATGTTAGCAATAATTTTTTTGATGTGTTTTACTAAGTGCAAAAGTAGTAATTTCCCACGAGATATGTACAGATTTTAAGCATAAAAAAACGTAAACGTTTGAGTTTTCCCGCTCTTATTGTTTATTTTCTTTAAAACTTTTGGAGGTCTCGCTTTTTTCCACTACCTTTACATTGTTTAAATCGTTATTTATAGCAATCACTAATGAACTGGAAGAAACTTCAGAACGGATCAGACATCCGTGGCGTCGCCCTTGAGGGCGTTGCCGGCGAACATGTGAACCTTACACCGGAAGTGGCCGCCGTGGTGGCCAAAGCCTTTGTCACCTGGCTTGGACGACATTATCCCTCGGAGCATCCGACGTTAGCCGTCGGTACCGACTCGCGTCTCTCTGGCCCGGAACTCAAAAAAGCGTTCATCGAAGGCGCTACGGCGGTGGGGCTCACCGTCTACGACTGTGGACTGGCTTCAACCCCGGCAATGTTCATGACTACTGTCGACGACCGTCAGCCGGTAACCGGCGGAGTAATGATCACAGCCAGCCATCTGCCGTTCAACCGCAACGGTATAAAGTTCTTCACCCGCGACGGAGGCCTTGAGAAACAGGATATTGCCGAGATTCTCGACATTGCAGAGAAGGGCGATCTGCCCGAAGTTGTCGACGGAGGCCGTTCAGTCGACTACGATTTCATGACACGCTATAAAGCTCATCTCACCGATTATATACGCCGTGAGGTCAATGCCGCCGACCACGACCATCCATTGGCCGGAATGCACATCGTCGTCGATGCCGGTAACGGCAATGGCGGCTTCTTCGTTGACGTACTGAAGAATCTCGGTGCCGACACCACCGGCAGTCAGTTTATCAATCCCGACGGCCATTTCCCGAATCATATCCCGAACCCCGAGAATAAGGAGGCTATGGAGTCGATATGCCATGCTGTCGTCAACAACCATGCCGACCTTGGCATCATCTTCGACACCGATGTAGACCGCTCTGCCATCGTCGACCGTCATGGCGATCCCATCAACCGCAACTCGCTCATCGCTCTCATCGCCGCTGTCATCCTCAGCGAGCATCCCGGAAGCACCGTTGTCACCGACAGTGTCACTTCTGATGGCCTCGCCGAGTTCATTGCGGCCAAAGGCGGAAAGCACCACCGCTTTAAAAGGGGATACAAGAACGTCATCGACGAGGGCATAAGGCTCAACAAAGCCGGCGAAGAGTGCTGGCTGGCTATAGAGACTTCGGGCCATTGCGCCCTGCGCGAGAACTATTTCCTCGACGACGGTGCCTATCTTGTGGCCAAACTCATTGTCCAGGCAGCCCGTCTGCGCGCTGAGGGCAAGGAGCTCCAGGACCTTATTGCCACCCTGCGTCAGCCTGCTGAGAGCACCGAGATAAGGTTTGCGGTCACCGCCGACGAGGTCCAGGACTATGGCCGTCGCGTACTCGGCTACGTTAAGGAGACTGCTGCCGGCATCAGCGGCTGGCATCTCGTGGAGCCGAACTACGAGGGCGTGCGTGTCAGTTGTGGCAACGACGACGAGCGCGGATGGTTCCTCCTGAGGATGAGCCTCCACGATCCGGTGCTGCCGCTGAACATCGAGTCGGATGTCAAGGGTGGTGTAGAGGCCATCCGTGCGAAAATCTTCGACATCCTGAAGCCGTTCGACAAGTTGACGGTGAAGTAACTATATAATAATGTGGTTGCCTGATAGATGCTGACTTGCTGACTTATAGTATCAGCACCTATGCGTCTATCCGGTGATTCACAATATTTTTAAAGCTATTGCAGCACAAGCCTCGGCATCAGCGAGGGCGTGGTGGTGGTTCTTCAGGTCGTAACCGCAGCGCTCGGCGATGATGTCGAGGTTGTGATGTCCTGCCGGCCACACCTGGCGTGAGCGTATAAGTGTGCAATAGAACGGATAGTCGGGGTAGTCCATCTGGTACATACGGAAGACGGCTTTCAAGCAGTTCTCGTCGAAAGCCTTATTGTGGGCTACGAGTGGCAGACCCTCAATCTTCGGTTCTATCTGCCTCCACACGTCGGGAAAGACCGGGGCTTCCTCGGTGTCCTCACGGCACAAGCCATTGACGCTGGAGCAACGGTAGTTGTAATAGTTGGGTTCGGGATGGATAAGCGAGTAGAAGGAGTCGACCTTTCTCCCGTCTCTGACCACCACAACGCCCACGGCGCAAACGCTGGTCCGTTCGAAGTTGGCGGTCTCGAAGTCTATGGCTGCAAAGTCTTTCATCTTTATCTTGATTTTTTGTTGGCTTAATGCTGTTGTCAAATGTGGGTGTAAAGTTACGAAAAATCTTTGAATGCAGTTATCATCGTCCCACTTTTTTAGCATGTCCTGCACGGCTCTTTCATTTAAATGCTGACTGACATGGCATGACATTACATCATTCCGCTCAGTCCGTTTCGCCATACCGTCAGCTCAGCGTTGACCTGTCCGTCGCAGCTGACGTTCTCGAGGATGGCTATTATCCTCATGGATGCCGAGTCCTCCCACTGTCGGAATGCCTCATTAGTGTGGTAATCCTTCGCGAAATCGAGCAGTCTGTCGAGGTCGAACTCCTCACTTGCTGTTCCCGCCCCATGTTGCTCGGCATCGAAAGCGTTGCATTCCTGCTCGATATGGGCCGGTACCATCAGCGCCGGCTTACCCATATACATCGCCTCGCACACCGACTCGAATCCGCCGGTCGTGGCGTAGGCCATGCATCCGGCAAGGGAACAGATGAACGCTTTGTCGTCGATGAGATGGAACGACAGCGTGTCGTCGATTTTTGTCGCCCTGTCGGCTCCGGCCTTATCCCAGAAAAACTGCATCCTCACCTCCGGATGCCTCTCGTGCCATTGCCTCACCGACTCGGCGAATCCGGCGTTGAGGATGTAGCCCGTGATGTAATCGCCCCGTTGACAGGTGGCCTCCTTGACCTCGTCGCGCATCAGTGGCGGCACGACGGTGAGCTTCTGGTCGGCGGCATCGGTACATGGACTCATCGACAAAGCTAAGACGCGCGAGGCCCCGAGAGCCGTCAGACGGGTGAAGAAACGCAGCCACCAGCGGCTGTGGGGGTGGGCCTTGGGGAAGGTGAAGTCGGGATGAAGAAACATATACTGGTGTCCGATGCACACCTCCGGTACTGTTGGGCGGAAGAAAGCGTAGGTCAGACTGCACATAATCTCGTAAAAGTTGACCACGATGTCGGCACTGCTGTAGAATATAGCGTTCATGATTGTCATCATGCTCCGTGCGTATTTAGGCAGCCGTACTATATTATATAATGTGGACTTGACGTGTCCGATGTGGCATCCGTCCTTCGAAGGCACAAAGTTCGGACTGCTGAATGTCGTCACCGGAGCCTTGCCCCTTGCCGTGAAGAATGCCGGTAGGGTGCGGCTCCTGCTCTTTCCTACTAACATACCCACGACCTCATGGCCGTTGTCCCTCAGTATCTTCTCTAAAGTGAGGGCCTGGGTCAGGTGGCCGCGGCCCTCACCTTGTATCACAAATAGTACTTTCATTATCCTTTTCTTTTGTTAACCGATGACAAAAGTAGACAGATAATGTTTCTATCTGTTGTCAGATACTTTAAGAAAGTGTGAAAATGATACTTGCGATAGCGTTCGCCGATAGACAAGAAGTCGTCTTACCGGCTAAAAAAAACAAAACCGCCAGACTTTACACAAGCCTGGCGGTAAACAGTTCTCCTTTCATTGAGAACTTTCGTGCTTGATTTCAGGTTCATGCCTCACGGCATTCCCCCTGTTTTCGTCACTTTTTCGTGGATAAAAGTTAATTGCTTAAAAACCAACAAACAAGCCTCTGAAAATTTACGAATTTGGGTGTCCTACGCTATCTTCGCTTTATGTTGTACGTTTACATAAAATATGTAGCGTGGGTAAATGGAAATAGTTACTGGCATGGGTGTTATGGCGGGGATAATCGGCGCATTGGATATTTCCCGTGGGCCGATATGTTCATAATTGGTTAGAGGGGTCCATAACTCAAGGAAAATAGTCATAGGCAGGCTTAAGCTCCCGATGGAGCACCCCCTGACGGGGTTAAAGCCAGCCTATGACGAAAATTGCCTTGGCATAAAATTGCGCCAAGGCGCATAAATATTATGCCGCCCAACAGAACATAAGCAGCATAGCAGACTTTCAAGACGCTATGGACTATCTTTGGGCCGCAGGATTTTATGCCCAAGGGGCAATTTTACGCGTTAGCGATTTTCGTCATGGGCAGGCTTGACACCAAAGGTGTGGGTCTAAAGCTATGGGGTAGGCGGCGAGCTTGCTCGCAAGACTACCCCATAGCTTTAGACCCATTGCTCCTTGGGGAGCATAAGCATGACCATGATTTTCTTTTCTCTTTTCCGTTTGAAAATGCCAAAGCGATAATGGCAGCATAAAGATTTATATTTCCTCTCACTATGATTCCACGGAAAATATCCAGTGCATCACGGGTAGAGATCTCTGTGTGAGAATATTACAGACAAGAGGTTTAGGGCGGGGTTTATCCCCGCCCTAAACCCGCAAAATATATGAGTGGGTCGATATAGTCATCAATCTTGGAACTTGGGTGTCCCAATGACGAAAGCAGGAAAAAACAAAACCGTCAGACTTTACACAAGCCTGACGGTAAACAGTTCTCCTTTCATTGAGAACTTTCGTGCTTGATTTCAGGTTCATGCCTCACGGCATTCCCCCTCATCAGCATCGAAATGTAACCTGAATTTAAAATCAATCTTTAACCAAAAACTAAACCTATGAATGAAACAATCTCTCTTGTTTCGGAAATTAAAACTAAAAACCTAAATCTATTACTACTAACCTAAACAATCTATTAACCTTTTGACGATGCAAAGGTACAAACGTTTTGTAATTATTGCAAGCGTTTTCCTGTATTTTTTTCGTCGACGTTGTTAATTTTTGATTCATATCAATCTGAGTATCAAAACAAATTACTAACTTTGCATCCGTTAACAGAAAAAGCTGACATAATGAGAGATAATCCAAACGAACAACTGCCTGTCGTCGACGAGTCGGGCAACATTCTCGGAGCCGTCACGCGCGACCATGCCCACGACGGCAGTAAGATTCTCCACCCCGTGGTCCATCTTCATGTATTCAACAGCCGTGGCGACCTCTATCTTCAGCGCCGTCCCGACTGGAAGGATATTCAGCCGGGGAAGTGGGACACCGCTGTCGGCGGACATATCGACCTCGGTGAGAACGTCGAGAGGGCCTTGCAGCGCGAGGTCGGCGAGGAACTCGGCATCACCGATTTCACCCCCGAGAGCCTCGGTCACTATGTCTTCGAGAGTCAGCGCGAGCGTGAGCTCGTCTATGTCCACCGCTGTGTCTACGATAGCGACATCCGTCCGAGCACCCAGGAACTCAATGGCGGTCGTTTTTGGTCGGCCGATGAGATAGCGGAAAATATCGGTAGGGGAGTGTTCACACCGAATTTCGAGAGCGAGTACCAGCGGTTCTTCGCCAAGAAAAACGAATAAACAATACACATTATATATATGGAATACATGTCACAGGGCGGTTATGATGAACTGTCCAACGAACTCAATGACCTTATAAAAGTACGGCTGCCCGAGGCCATCCAGGCCATTTCGGAGGCCCGCGACAAAGGCGACCTCAGTGAGAACTACGAATACCGTGCCGCCAAGCGTGAGCACGGCCGCATCCTCCGCCGCATCAACTTCCTCCAGAAGGTGCTGGCCCATGCCCGCGTGCTGCCTGAGGAACAGCTCAGCAGCGATTCCGTCCAGCTCCTGACGAAGGTGGAAATTCTCAATCTCGGCAACAACAAGCGGATGACTTACACGATCGTCAGTCCTCACGAGGCCAACACACGGGAGCGGAAAATTTCCATCAAATCGCCGATAGCCCGTGCCTTACTGAACAAGAAGAAAGGCGATGTCGTCAATGTACATGTACCTATTGGCACCGTAAAGCTCCGTATCGAGGACATCAGCCACTAACTCCCATCTGTGCCTCCCCGCTGACTTCGTCAATGCGTCACCTTGAATCGAGAATAAGTTTTTGGAAAATAGTCACGTACAGACTTTAGCTCCCCATGGAGCTATGGTGCTGAGGTGATGGGGACAGCCTTACGAGCAAGCTCGTCGGCTGCCCCCATCACCTCAGCACCACCCCATACAAAGCCTGCCCGTGACGAAAATCGCTATCGCGTAAAATTGCGCAGAGCGCATAAAATACTCAGCACCCCCTAAATCTGCTCGCAATTATTTTAGAAGGCCCTGATGGTCCCAATTGTCTGTGGACATATTGCATACAGCCAATAATGCCATAAACATATTAAATGAGGGACTGATGAAGATCAGGATCGAGGAGAGAACGAGAAATAGACAAATCATTCATGTACCGCGTTTTACGTTTTACTGACTATTCAGCCGCTTTATTTTATGCGCTATGCGCAATTTTATGCCTTGGCAATTTTCTTCATGTACAGGCTTTGACCCCGAAAGGGGTGCTCCTCATGGAGCGTAAGCCTGTACATGATTTTCTCTTTTCGTATCATCTGGAGATGGCAAGGCAATATGAGTCAGAACAAAGACATTGACTGTCTGCCGCGCTGTTAAGGAGGAGATTCCATAATTCGTAATTGCGTCACCATCAATTGCTGAAATAAGCTTATAACTAACTGATAATCAATGATGACACTTCATCCAACCAAAGATGTGATGAAGTCAGGAAGAAGAAAGGCGACATCGTCAATGTACATGTACCTATTGGCACCGTAAAGCTCCGTATCGAGGACATCAGCCACTAACTCCCCGCTGTGCCTCCCCGCTGTGACCATAGTGGTGGCGCCAGCCCGTGGCCTTAGCCGTGCGTTATGAATGTTTCAGGTACATTCAGATGGTCCTCTCGCCGGTCCGAATTATAATACGTAGAAGTACGGAGCGGCAATGGAACGTGGATAATAGAAATTACTATATTTCCCTTAAGATTGGGCACATCACTTGTCTGCTTATGCGAGGGCGGGGATGAACCCTGCCATTTGGTTAATGCAGCACTTTGATCATCATCGGTGGCCCGTCTCATCGCCTTCATGGCTGTGGTTATCCGCAATGGACGGTAAACTGTCACCGTCGGGGCTGGTAGTATTGAGTAAGTGTACTGAAGACCCTTTGGCGCATCAGACTCGGGAATGCCGTTCGTAGTCGCTTAGATGTCAGGCCATTACTGCATAAAAAACTTCTCGGGATAAGCGGATGATGGCCAAGCGTCTTTTCTCTGCTGTTGAGAAATAAATGAAGGAACCGCAGAAACATTCTGAAAATTCCTCCCGAAAATTTGTGCCAGTCGGAAAAAAACACTACCTTTACGGCCGATAATTATTGTTTCACTTATTAATACACAACATTATGAAAAAGTATGTATGCGATGTTTGCGGATATGTTTACGATCCTGAAGTAGGAGATCCAGATAACGGCATCGAGCCGGGCACAGCTTTCGAGGACCTTCCAGATGATTGGGTGTGCCCAGTCTGCGGTGTTGGCAAGGATGAGTTCAGCGCTGAGGAAGACTAATCGGCTGACGTCGGGTTGCTTTGCGGTGCAAACATTGCACCGTGCGAAGTGCCTATAGACAAACGTTAGACATTATTAATAATGTAAGGGCGGCACATTCGTGTCGCCCTTTGTCTGTCCTTTGCTCATGTCGAAGTCTCTATCAGCGTTCCTTTCCCGTTATCAGACCCATCTTTCAGCATAACGCGGGGAATGATTTTGGCAGTGCGAAGGAGACCGTCGTTGCTACGATGCCGTTGCAGTCCGACCACGACTTCAGTAGAAACGTATGTCGGTGATAATCATCGAGCCCACTGCCGCATTCAGTTTTGCGACATATTCCGACCGTCTCATCGACAGGTCGGCGCGCAGGGCAGGATTCGGCACCTTTATGAAGAGTACCTGGTTGCGTATGAACCGCTCGCCTGTGTAGCGCGCCACAAGGTCGCCGGCCACCGTCGGCCAGGCTCCGATGAGCCGTCTTTGCAGCAGCGGAGTTTCCAGACCCTCCTGCCGCAGAGTCATATTCAGCAGCTCGTCGATACTTTTTGCGTGCCGTCTAAACATCGTGTTCCTCCTTTCGTTCCTCTATATCTCCGTCGTCGACAGTGAAAATCTTGTATTCCGGACCGCAATGATCCAATATGCGGTCGAGATTCTCCCTATTCGTGTCGGTAATGAAAATCTGTCCGTAGTCCTCTCCGGCCACCAGACCTACAATCTGCTCTACGCGCCGCGAGTCGAGTTTGTCGAAGATGTCGTCGAGCAACAGCAACGGTGTGGCGTGGCTCACCGTCCGTCGGAGGAAGTTGAACTGAGCTAACTTCAGCGCCAGAGCAAAAGTCTTGTTCTGTCCCTGGCTGCCTTCGAGTTTCATCGGGTATCCGTCGATGAGCATTTCCAGGTCGTCGCGGTGAACGCCGTGCAGCGAGTAGCCCACGGCACGGTCCTTGGCACGGTCGCGGCGGATGACGTCGAGGAGGTCGCCGCGCTGTCCGTGCGACACATACCGCAACGACACCTCCTCGCTCTCGCGGGCTATGCGGTTGTAGATAGACCTGAAAACGGGTATGAGCTCGTCGACAAACCGCGTGCGAGCCTCGTAGATGACGCGTCCGCTCTCGGCCATCTGCTCCTCCCAGAGGTCGAGGAGCGCCGCGTCGGGCTCCTCCTCCTGCTTGAGCAAGCTGTTGCGCTGCTGTAGAGCTTTATTGTAATTAGTCAGCGCTTCGATGTAAGTATGGTCATACTGCGATATAACCACATCCATAAGCTTACGGCGCTCCTCGCTGAATCCCTCGATAAGGATGGAGTCCGACGGCGATACGAACACCAACGGGATTAGTCCAATGTGCTGCGACAGCCGGCGATACTCCTTCTTATTGCGTTTGAAGTGCTTCTTCTGGCCGCGCTTCATGCCGCAGTATATATTTTCCTCCTGACCGTCGTCGGCTGTGTAGCTGCCGTCGATGACAAAAAAATCGCGCCCGTGGGTGATGAGCTGCGAGTCGCGGGAGCCGAAAGCACTCTTGCAGAACGACAGATAATAGACGGCATCGAGGAAATTGGTCTTGCCAGCACCGTTGTGGCCTATGAGACAGTTGATCTTCGGCGACAAATCGAGATTTGCCGCCTGAATATTCTTATAGTTGACTATGGAAATGCGCTTGAGTATCATAATTATCCAATGCAAAGATACTCATAAAACGGCATTATGCAAAAAAAGTCAGAGATAAATTTCAATATGTGGGATAAAATCATTAATTTTGCGTCCAAAAATAAAAACAAATAAAACTTAAATGGCAAAGAAGAACGAACAGAGCTCAGTTGATGACGCTCTCAATCAGTCAGAGGCTTTCTTCATGAAATACAAGAAAGCCATTATCGCAGCTGTGGTAGCTGTCGTAGTAATCGTGGTTGGTGGCATACTTTATTACAACTACGTTTATGTTCCGGAGGAAGAAGAGGCAAGCACGGCTTTAGCACGTGGCGAACAGTATATGGAGATGGGCGACATTGAGCATGCCCTCAAAGGCGACGGAGCCAACTATAAGGGCTTTGTCTACATTGCCGACAAGTACAGCAATACCGATGCCGGCAACCTCGCCAACCTCTACGCCGGTCTGTGCTATGCGCACCTGCAGACTCCCGACTGGAAGAACGCCCTGAAATATGTCAAGGAGTTCGACACTTCAGACGATATGATTATCAGCCCGGCATCGCAGATGGCCCTCGGCGATATCTACGCCAACAACAACCAGCTCGACGAGGCTGTGAAGAGCTTCAAGAAGGCCGCTGAGATGGCCGACGACGAGGCTGCCGACAACCTCAGCACAAGCATTGCTCCGCTGGCACTCCGCAAGGCTGGTATCATCCTTGAGAGTCAGGGCAAGAAAGACGACGCTCACGAGCTCTACACAGAGATCAAGAAGAAGTACGTCACAAGCACTGTCTATCAGGACATTGACAAGTACATCGAGCGCACAGCTAAGTAAGAAATATGGCTACAGCACTTCATAACTTATCCAATTACGACTTCGACAGTGTGCCAGACGCAAGTAATATGTGTTTCGGCATCGTCGTAGCCGAGTGGAATCACGACATCACCGGTGCGCTCCTCGAGGGTTGTGTTAAGACTCTTGAGAAGCACGGTACCATACCCGAGAATATCCATGTGAAGACCGTTCCGGGCAGCTTCGAGCTCATCTACGGTGCACAGCAGATGTGCAAGAACGATGGTTTCGATGCCGTGATAATCCTCGGTAGCGTCATCCAGGGTGAGACACCGCATTTCTCTTACATCTGTCAGGGTGTCACCAACGGCATCGCTCGGCTCAACGCCACACAGAATATCCCTGTCATCTACGGGCTCCTGACAACTCTCGACCACCAGCAGGCCGTCGACCGCGCAGGTGGAAAATATGGCAATAAGGGCGACGAGTGCGCAGTCACAGCCATTAAGATGGCAAAATTCTAAGAATTCGATAATCCGTTTTTCACGGCAATAACGGAAACAACAGAAGGGAATGATATTTGTCTTCCGTTGTTTCCGTTATTTCGTTTGTCAAATACAATATTTTCAGCATCATGAAACTACAGCAGTATTTCCAAGCCTACGACTTCGATGAGATCTATCCGCAGATAGGCCTCATGTACCCCAATGCGCGCCACCAGCGCGAACAGTTCCGTCATGCCTACGATATCCTCCTCGGCATCAAACCCGTAAACTCGAAAAAGCAGATAAGGTATCAGCTCATGGAGGACCCCGACACCAACGAGATGTTCTTCGGTGCCGACGATTCCTGCTTCCGTGGACCGTGGGATGTGCTCCTCGGCAAGGAGGTGAAGCGCGAGCCTAAAGTCGACCTCACCGATGTGGAGCTCGTTGCCAATATGCTCCTCAACGTTGTCCTGCAGGGGCGTCATCCGCGTTCCTTCGATGCCGACTACGCTACCATCATACGGTAGAGGGCACCGGCAGCGTCATTCGCTTTCGTTGTCGTCAATCATCTGCTGAATCTCCCAGTCGTCCATCTCCCGGTCGAGGCGTCCGCGCCATAGATATTTACGGGTTTCGTGGACGATAATGCCGTTGAGAGCCAACAGACTGATAAGGTTCGGAATGGCCATAAGGGCGTTCATGCAGTCGGCAAGGTTCCACACCAGGTCGAGGCTGACCACTGATCCCGCGAACACGGCAACGATATACAGCACGCGGTAGACGATTATCCACCGTTTTCCGCTGAGGTATTCGACAGCACGCTCACCATAGTAGCTCCATCCGAGGATGGTGCTGAAAGCGAACGTCAGGAGTCCGAACGACAGCAGCGGAGCCCCGATGTACGGTATGTGGCAGAAAGCCAAATGGGTGAGCTTGGCACCGTCGTTGGCACTGATATTCGGGTCGGCAATGATGCAGCTCACAACCACGATGCCCGTCAGCGCGCAGATGACAACGGTATCCCAGAATGTTCCCGTCGACGACACCAATGCCTGTCGGACGGGATTTTTCGTTTTTGCCGCTGCCGCCACGATAGGTGCCGAGCCGAGTCCCGATTCGTTAGAGAAGAGGCCGCGGGCTATTCCGTAGCGGGCCGCAAGCATGATGACCGTACCGGTGGCTCCACCGGTGGCGGCACGCAGTGAGAAGGCGTCCTCGCAGATGAGTTTCACTGCCGGCCACAGAAAATCGTGGTTTACACATAATATATATATACAGCCGACGACATAGAACAGAGCCATAAACGGTACCAGGGCACTGCATACGCGTGCTATGCTCTTTACGCCACCAAGGATGACGATGGCCGTAAGGGCGCAGATGACGGCTCCCGAAACCCATGTGGGGATGCCCCAGGACGTGTCGGCAAGCGTCGAGATGGCGTTAGCCTGAACGGTGTTGCCAATGCCGAACGATGCTATGGCGGTGAAGAAGGCAAAAAGTACGGCGAGCCACTTCCAGCCCAGACCGCGCTCGAGGGCATACATAGGACCGCCGAGCATGCGTCCGTCTTTGGTTTTCACGCGGTATTTGATGGCTAACAGACCCTCGGAGTATTTCGTTGCAATACCGAAAACGCCTGTCAGCCAGCACCATAGCACGGCTCCAGGACCGCCAAGGGCCACGGCAGTGCCCACGCCGATAATGTTGCCAGTGCCGATAGTGGCGGCAAGGGCGGTGGCTAAGGCACCAAACTGACTCACATCGCCCGATGAGCCCTTGTCGCGGTGAACACTGAGCTTGATGGCCGTGAAAATCTTTCGCTGCGGAAAACGCAGGCGAATGGTGAGAAAAATGTGGGTGCCAAGAAGGAGAATAATCATCGGCCAACCCCAAAGGAAGCCGCTGATTGTCGTTAATATGTCGTTGATGGTCTGCATAGTCACTGCTTTTTCAGTTTGACAAGTGCAAAGTTAATAAAAAATATGACATATTTTTTCTTTTTGCGTTTATTTTTATTAATTTTGTATCCAAATTCAATAAAACGTAAGTAGATGAGACATATAATGCTCTTAATGTTGGCTGGTTTGCTGACATTCGGACTCACATCGTGCAAGAACAAGAAAGAATCGAAAGACATCATAACGAAGATGCCGACAGAAACGAAGAAGCCGTCGGGGCCATTGACAATGCAGGCCGGAACGATTCCGCCGCGCACTGTCAGTTGGATGGGCAGCAACTACCGTATCAGCATCACTCGGCAACCCGATAAAGGTTTGCCGCTTGTGGAGGATGCCTCGGGAAACAAATATTATGATAATAAGGTGCACCTGCTCATCACCCGCGCCGATGGTTCTACGTTTGTCGACAAAACCTATACTCGTGCTGACTTCAGCAAGTATGTCGATGCCGGAGTCGCGAAGAAGTGGGGTCTGACGGGATTCAATTTCGACAATGTCGCCGATGGTAAGCTCACCTTCGCCATTGCCATCGGCTCGCCCGACGAGATGGCCGACAACGAGTTCGTGCCCATTACCCTGCTCATCGACAGTCAGGGTGGTATCTCAGTGTCGTCGCAGAGCCAGGACAGCGATGATGAGGAGGAGTGATGGTATCCGCCTTGTAACTGCTTGAAAATCAGTTAATACTAAATTTTTCAAAATAAAAGGGGGCTTAGAGCTCTTATCTCAGGAGCTGCAATTCAGCGCTGTACTTCACCAATCCCCGTGACAAAAGTGGGACTTTACGAAGAAGTCGGTATCACATTGTGTTATAAGAAGATAGGATCTGTTGCAGCGAAAAAGACAACGGGGAAGTCTTTTGGTACTTCCCCGCGAGGCGCCATGCCGTAGCATACGCTAAACCCTTGTGGTCTGCTGCAAATATACGACTTTAATTTTAAGTACCAAACGAAAATAGGATATTTTTTCATCATGTGCGCAAAAGAAATTCAATTCCTCTTCGAGACACCCGTTAGCCGCATCCTTGCTCTGATTGCTAAGAAAGGTATGATAACCGCCGTCAACCATTAAGAACTGAACTGCTGGGAAGAATAAATAAAAAAGCAGCCCAAAGGCTGCCGGTACAGGAACGGTTACGGTACAGTTCCGCTCGGGGTCATTGCTGACGTTGCAAAAATAAAGATTAATTCTTACTTAACAAAACAATTTAATGGAAATTCTTAATCATTTACGTAAATAAACATTGTAGCAAACAGTCACCCTGACAACCTTTTGATTATTAACTACTTGTGTATATACCTCTTTCTATACCCCGAACTACCCCCATGAAATTTGGAATCGGGAAAAATATTTTGTAACTTTGCATTCGAAATAACAATCAATTTAAACAGAGATTCATAAGGCCAATGGTCGCATTCAATGATTGTCGTTTGCGGAAGCGCTCCTCGCAACTGTACATTATTAATATGCCCGTTGGTAGGACGGCCATAAACCTTAACTTTAAGCATTCTGCAAAATGCCATTTCAGACAGATTCCTTGTAAATCTATGCTAATACTGGATGCAAAACTTGCCACAAGAAATAAAGTTATTTAAACAAATAATTAATGTGGGATAGAAATAAAAGTTGTAATTTTGCCCAGTGATAAATATTACCCGCCGACAGACGATTACCTGACGACGGGGTGTTATGAACAAACTAAAAACTATAAATATGGAACTCAAAGAAAGATACAGTGCATCGGCCGACCGCTACGCTCATTCTGCTACGATGTACCGTCGTTGTGGACAGTCGGGAGTCATGCTCCCGAAAGTCAGTCTCGGCTTCTGGCATAACTTCGGAGGTGTCGACCCGTATGAGCGGAGCAGGGCCATCACACATTATGCCTTCGACCACGGCATCACCCACTTCGACTTAGCCAACAACTATGGTCCTCCTTATGGAACGGCTGAGGAGACCTTCGGGCGCCTTATGGACGACGACTTCCGGCCCTATCGTGACCAACTGTTCATCTCGACGAAAGCCGGATACGACATGTGGCCGGGGCCTTACGGCAACTGGGGCAGCCGCAAATACCTTATGGCGAGTATCGACCAGAGTCTCAGGCGAATGCACCTCGATTATGTCGACCTCTTCTACAGTCACCGTTACGACCCCGACACACCGTTGGAGGAGACCTTGCAGGCCCTTGTCGACATCGTCAGACAGGGGAAGGCCCTCTATGTCGGCATCAGCCGGTGGCCTCTTGGTGCCCTTATGGCCGCTGAGAAATACCTCCGCGAACGTGATGTGCCGTTGCTTATCTACCAGGGACGCCTCAACCTCATCGACCGTTCGCCGATGGAGCAGGGGCAACTGCAGTTTTGTAGCGACCGCGGCATAGGGTTCATCAGTTTCTCGCCGTTGGCACAGGGACTCCTCACCGACAAGTATCTAAACGGTATTCCTGCCGACAGTCGCATGGCCCAAGGTGGTTCGCTACGCCCCGATATGCTCACGCCGGAGCTCCTCACGAAGATAAGGGAGTATAACGAGGAGGCTGCCACACACGGACAGACTCTCGCCGAGAGGGCTCTGTCGTGGATACTCGAACAGGATGGCGTCACGAGTGTGCTCGTGGGAGCAAGCAGTACGCAACAGCTCGCTGCCGACCTTAAAGCTATCGACGACTGCAAATGAACCAAAGGCTTATGACATTAATTTCTTTTCGCAGGACTTTTGCAGCAACGCTGATGCTCGTCTGCTCTATGTTCGGTGCTCTCAGTGTCTCGGCCGGACAGGGGAATCCGCAACCTAAGCCAAAGGATATCTATGGTTATCTGTATTGCCACATGAGCCGTGACGGCGAGTGGACAGCTTTCGCGCTGAGTCGCGATGGCATCCACTGGCACGACCTCAACAAGGGGAGGGAGGTGTATGACACGCGGAAAATCAGTGAGATAGAGGGCGGAGCACGAGACGCATATATCACCCGTGCCGCCGACGGTCACAGCTTTGTGATGCTCACCACCGACATGTGTGTGGCCCGCAGCCGCAAATGGGACAACTACGGCATGAATCTGCTGCGCAGCGACGACCTCATTCACTGGACGGCCCGCACATTCGACTTCAGAAAAGGACCACAGATCTTCTGCGATCCCGAGTCGCCAGACCCCTACAAGGACTACAGCACCATTCGGCGGGTGTGGGCACCGCAGGCTATTTGGGACCCGACATACCGGTGGAAAGACGGCACCAGAGGCGGATACTTCATCTACTACTCCCTGCTCAACGACAAGGAGGAAGGCTACGACAGGATGTATTACAGCTATGCTGACCGGTCGTTCACCCGACTGACAAAGCCGAGACTGCTCTTCGACTGGGGTTACGCTACCATCGACGCCGACATCAATTATGTCCGTGCCGACGGAAAATATCACATGCTGATAAAAAAGGAGGGCGGCAAACCGGGAATTTTCACTACGAAGGCTAAGAAGCTCACCGGTCCGTGGCCGCAGCCCGACGATAATGACTTCGTAAGCTTCGAGGGGAAACGGAAGTGCGAGGGCTCATCTGCATTTCAGATTGCCGGTGACGACGGATGGCGAGTGGGATATGTAGAGTATTCTTCGCGTCCGGCAAGATACCGTATCTGTAAGGCTGACAAATACTTATCGCACTTCAACTCGCCGCAGGACATCATCGGTGTGGCGGCACCACAGCACGGATCGTTCATGGCCCTGACGAAGGACGAATATGAACGGCTCGACAACTACTGGCGACAGTATGACAGTGTTGCGACCCGCAATCCCGTTCTCCCGGAGTTTCATGCCGACCCGGAGATTCTCTTCTCCGACGGCAAGTATTATATCTACTCGACGACCGACGGATTCCCGCAGTGGGGCGGGACATTCTTCACTTGCTATTCGTCGGCCGACATGAAGAACTGGACCTACGAGGGTGTGCCCTTCGATGTCACCCGCGACACACGGTGGGCCAAGGGCAACGCCTGGGCCCCCGCGGCCGTGGAGAAGAACGGGAAATACTACCTCTATTATAGTGCCGACGACGGGAAGGGAAAGGCCATCGGTGTGGCTGTTGCCGACAGACCTGACGGAAGGTTCACCGACAGCGGGCATCCTCTTGTCACCACCGATCCTTCGGGGCACCGTGGCGGTCATGTCATTGACGTCGATGTGTTCACCGATGACGACGGTCAGAGTTATCTCTATTGGGTCAACGGTTTCATGGCTGTTGCCAAACTCAACAACGATATGACGAGTATCGACACCACGGGCGTAAAGGTTATCACCCCTCGTGGCGGTACCCTCGACGACTATGCATTCCGCGAGGGCACATACGTCTTCAAACGCAATGGGAAATACTACTTCATGTGGTCGGTCGACGATACCGGCTCGCGCAACTATCACGTGGCTTACGGCACTGCCGACTCTCCCATGGGCCCAATAACCGTTGCACGGCAGCCTATAGTGCTGAGGCAGAGACCTATGGACGGCATCTATGGTACGGCGCATAACGCAGTAGTCGAGGATCCCCGTAGCGGCCGCTGGTTCATCGTATACCACCGCATCAATGAGTCTTATCTCAAGACCGCGCCAGGCACCCACCGTGAGGTGTGCATCGACGAGCTGCACTTCCGTCCCGACGGTTCCATCATTGAGGTGGTACCAAGCAGATAGACGACGCTGTAATCATACGGAAAAATATAAATAATCATACCGCCCAGTAGTTCCCCGGGGCGGTAGTGCTTTTCTGCGCATTTGAGGTATGTTTGGATACGCAGGCTACGGACATGTTATACACCACAGACAAGAATGAGTTTAGTATTCCATGGATGATAGTGATGCTGAGAAAAGGCATTTCTGTGGTGGCAGAGATTAATTTAAAACAAAACATTAACGACATCGTTGTGGCCAAAAAGGAAATTGGAACGGTCAACGATGTCAACGGAAAAGTATCGGATCTGGACGTTACAACGCGAACGCAGCATTTTGGCGGAGGACAGTTCTCGCGCCAATAATGCTGCGTTTTGATGTAGTGTCAGAATGTATAGCCGAAACCGATATTAAAATATAGCGGATGCAGGCTCTCCTCAACGGTGTTGAAACCGCTGCGGAAGATATTGTTGAAACTATAGGACAGTTCCCCGTTGACGGAGAAATGGCGATAGGCGCGCCAGGAGCCGCCGAGTTGTACACCCCACATCGTGCGCCGGAGGTCATCGTCGAACTCGTAGGCTGCACGCTGGTTGGCCGAGTAAACGATTTTCTCGCCCGTGGGATTGCCTGAACGTAGATAACCGTCCTTGACGTATCCCGAGAAACTGCCGTCGGTACGGACGGAGAAAAAGACTCCGGCGTTGACTTTCCATCGGTTGTTGATACGATAGTCGACGGTGACGGGAACGGTGAAGAATGTCTCGTCGTAGTCGATGTCGACGAAACCAGTCCAATAGCCGCTGACGCGGTCGGCATCGCGGATAATCTCTGTGTGATAACTCTTTACGTCGGCGTCGACCTTCATAGCCTTCGTTTCAAACTTCACACCCACCGATGTGCCCCAGCGGCGGTCGGCACCCCACCATTTTGTGGCTTTTCCCTCTAAGCTTCCGTTGAGTTTAGGGTTGTAGGTGCGCACCTTCCGTACCTCTCGCGGCATGCCTAAGGGTGTGGCACCTCCGATATTCAGTCCGGCGTTGAGCTCCCATTCCCATCCTTTTGAGGTCATAAATGTCAGGTTGCGGTCGCGGTCGGGCACTGCCGTCGTCGCCGACTGGTTGTCCTGTGCCACTGCCGGCAACGTTGTCGCCATGATGAGGGCTACACCGGCTATTCTCATTGTTATTCTTTTCATTCTTGATATGTAATCCACAGATTTACAGTGTGTTACTATTCATATTTGATATGTATCTCGTCGACAAACAGTGTACTGCCAATTGCTCCCTCAAAGCGTGCTCCGCCCTCACTCGAGCTCATGATGATGGCAATATTATATTTGCCGTCGAGGAGTTTCTGTCGGTCGATTGTCTTTCCGTTCTGCTGTACAAAAGGAATGTCGAAATGCACCCATTCGTCACCAGTCTTGTGGTCGGCGGCCTCCAGTTCGGCCTTGAGCACGATATTTGGTGATGTCAGTGAGTTGTTGCCGTCGATGTAAGGTGCGTCTGGGGTTACCTCGTAGACAATGGCGTAGAGTGCGAAGTCGTCGGTTTTGCCGGGCACTTCCACTGTACCGTTCTTTGCGTCGTTGAGACGGATGAACGTCTTTCCCGGCTCATATTTGTAGTAACCGCTCATCGATACCGGTGCGGTGTTTCTCAGAGGAATGCCGAAATGCGTTGATGCCGGCATATCCTGCATGTTCACGACAAACGAGCCGAGGAATAGATTTCCGGCTGCTATCGGTGCTCCGAACATTGTTCCGAGGGCTCCTGTGGATATTGTCGTGAGCTTGGCGCACTTGCCGCTGACCCCGCCGTCGGCCTGCGATGTGGGGAAGTCGGCCGGTGAGGGGTTAGAGGCCATCAGCGTCACCATGGCTCCAGCATTGCCGCTGCCCCAGTCGATGTTCTGTCCGGCAACATTCTCGTAAAAGATCTGGAATATGGGCTCACCATTATACTCATAATACCGCACATTATCGAAATGGAAATCGGCCGGCGTGGCGTTGTTGACCACATTCACCGTGTAGGTTTTCTTCCACTGTCCGTCCTGCGATGTCACCGTGTACTGCTGCGGTGTCGATACGAACGTGTAAGTTGTATCTTTGCCCTCGTCGGTGCTGCTGACTGTCATTTGGCGCGTGAAGAACTTCCTCGGCGTGCCCGATGCCGGCTCTATCGTCGCTCCCGGGGTGAGTGTGAAGGTGGGAGCGAGGATGCTGTCGGGGGTATCGGCATAGAGCGTGATGTCGCTGTTGCTGATTACCGGCTCGCGCAGGAGCACAGAGCTGTCGGGGAGGGTCACCCCAGTGATGTCAGCCTCGCTGTTGGGAGCCTCATCCTTAATACAAGAAGAGAGCACAAGTGGCAGTGCTGCCACTGCCACAAGGCTCTCTGCTGCTATTCTTACTAACGAATTTCGCATGTTTATCTTCTGACTACTTTTACTGTCTTGCCGTCGGTAGTGCGGACGATGAACACTCCACCACGTGCAGCGTTATCTACACGACGGCCGCTGAGGTCGTAAGTAGCGGCAGTCTTGGTTGCCGACGCTGTAGCTACGTGGTCGATTCCCGTTACGGTAGCGTTGGTGTAGGTGTGGCTTTCCTTGGCAATCTCCTTTGTGAGGTCACCATTATATACTGTCACTGTAGCCACTACGTTGTCGCCATCCTGCCGGAGGTCCTTGACGACACGTGCTCCTAAGGCTCCATCCCAGCTGACTGTGATGTCGTCAGCACTGACTGTACTTCCGTTACCGCCGAAGGTGACATTGACATTCTGCGGATTGTTGTAAACAAGATTGACATCGTCGACATACAGTGTGTCGATGCTTCCGGCTCCCGGATCAGCATTTGTCGATATTGTCACGAGGATAGCCTTAGCCTCAACGTTCTTGTCGATGACGCTGAAAGGCACGCTGATACGTTTCCACACGGGCGTTCCGTCGGTGAATGTCGTTGCCATGGTCTTGTTCTGAGCCTGGGCGCGCTTGTTGGTATACGCTTTATCCTCAGGGTCCTGATAGTAAGTGCCATCGGTGATGATGGCATTGACGGTGGCATAAGGGTGCTCGGCCTGCGGTGTGCCCTGCTTGAAAGCATACCACAACGTCAGCGAGTCGGGCTGACCGTTGAGCAGAACGTAGTAAGGATCGCCGTGAGCATCGAGGCTGTCGTTGCTGATTTCCATCTCGGCATGGTTCGCTGGATCGGTGGCGGTGTACGAACCGCAGTTCATGCGGCCGGTAGTCACCGTGCCATTAGCAATCTGGATGCCCATGACATTCGACGATGTGAGCATGAGCGACGAAGCGCCCTGGGCACCACTGCGCACCACGCTGGACTTCCATGTGAACGGGTTGGCGAATGCAACGGCCGCGTCCTTGTATTCACCTTTAGCCGAGGCGAACGAATGCCAGTAGACCGGTTCCTGCACAGTGGTGGCTGTGGGAGTGTAGGTTGTCATATCGACGAGGCTGACATTATAGTCCTGATAGTCCTCGAAACCGCTGTTAGGCAGCTGATAGCCACGGCCGAAAGCCACCTCTACGGTCTGGTTGAACGCTGCCACAGGGATGTCCATCGTGGCATACAGCCGGCTCTTGTTGTCGCGGAGCTCGCCCCGGAGCGTCACCGTAAGGTCGAGGGGCATGATACCGCCGATGTTGACATGTACGGGGTCGGTGGCTGCAAGATAAACGATGCCGTCCTGGTTGACACCAGGAACGTTGTTGAGGGTTATGTCGCCGATATTCAGACCTGAGAAGCTGAAGTTTTTCAACGACATATTATATGTGCCGTTGCCATTGTCGTCGACAGATATTGTCGTGGTCTGTACCGGTGAAGCCACACCGTTGACCGCTACTGTGAGCTGGTCGGTGTAGTCGGTGGCATGAGCCGAGAAAATAGTGGCTGCTAAAGCCAGTGAAAGTAGAATCTTTTTCATTGCCTATTGAATTTTATTTAATCCTGATGCATTAATAAATGCAAAAGTACTGATAATTGATAACCTGACAAAACTTTTCGCGCATTTTAAGTTTCAAAAAGTCTTTTCCTTGCGTTATATCAGTCCGGAGCACCATAATGCAATCTTTCACCGTCGCATAAAAGAATAAACGTGACTGCCGGCGACAGTGGCCGACAGTCATCGTGTAATTCAATCCTTATGCCTTGACGTGTCCGGTGCGCTTGAGCACTCCCCACGACTGGAGCTCACCCTTAATGGCTTTGATGTAGCTCTTGAAGAGGACGAAATACATTATCCACCTATAGAAGAATCTCTGTGGAATTATCCACAGCAAAACCCACAGCTTCTCGTGCTCGAAGATGTAGGCCATGATGCTCACGCTGGCATCGACGAGGAGGAAAAGCAGGTAGTAGAGGAATATCTGCATGGCGTTGCCAGAGAAGAGTCCGATGAACATCAGTACGTCGGCAAGTGGCGAGAAGGTCGGTATAATGTATTGGAACACAAGAATATTCGGCATGGCCCATAATCCGAATCCTTTCTTCTTGGCATTGAAGAGCGACGCACGGTGCTTCCAGAACGTCTGCATGACACCGAAGCACCAGCGCACGCGCTGCTTGACGAACTGCCGGACGTTCTCCGGTGCCTCGGTCATGGCCACGGCATAGCTCTCATTCTCAATGCGATAGCCTGCCTCGTTGATGCGCATGGTGAGGTCGCAGTCCTCGGCTAATGTGTCGGTGGTGAGCCCTCCGGCCTTCTCGATGGCTTCCTTGCGGAACGCACCGATGGCTCCCGGCACCACGGTTATGGCATTGATATAGGAGTAGGCCATACGGTCGAAATTCTGGCTGGTAGTATACTCGATAGCCTGCCAGCGCGTGAGCATATTGCGCTGGTTGCCCACCTTCACGTTCCCGGCCACGGCTCCAATGCTGTGGGCATCGTCTAAGAGGAAGTGCTGCATCAGTCGGCTGACGGCATCGGGGCGCAGCTGCGTGTCGGCATCGATGCAGACGACATATTCGGCTGTGGTGTGGGCAATGCCGTAGTTCAGTGCTGAGGCCTTACCCCCATTGGCCTTGCCAAGGATTTGCACTCGCTCGTTACCGTCGAAGGCCTCATGGATGCGCTCCAAGGTATGGTCCTTACTGCCGTCGTCGACGAAAATGACATCGAACGAGGGGTAATCCTCCTTCAGCAGGTTGCTGACGGTCCGCACGCAGTTCACCTCTTCGTTGTATGCCGGAACAATTATTGACACGTGGGGTGCGTTTCCCTTTGTCAGGGTAGGATAATGGTGTCTGTGCTCAGCGCGCTTTTCCTTTATCATAAGGAAATACATGAAGGCCAGACGGAGGAATCCGAGGACGAGGAAGACAACGAAGAGTGCCGTGAGGAAGTCGCTGGTGTGGTAGATAATCTCCGCTAACGTGAGGTTAGCCTGCATGGCGTAGTAGGTCTCGCCCTTAGGAATCTCCGGCATCAGCTGCTGTCTCGACATGCCGAGATACTTCTCGAGGGATATGAACCTGTAGCCCTCACGCTGCAATGTGGCTATGATTCGTGGCAGGGCCTCCATCGTCGGCTTGCGGGTCACTCCACCGGCATCGTGGAGGAGAATGATGTGACCGTCGCCGTGGTGCACGCCGTCGATGACGCGGTGGTAGATTTCGTCGGACGTTATTCCCGGTTGCCAGTCGTTAGGGTCAACTTCCTCACCCACAAAGAGATAGTTGCGGCGGCTGGCGAGAATCATCGGCTCTATCTCCTCGCGCTGGGTAGGGTCGGCATCGGCATTGTAAGGCGCGCGGAAGAGCGTTGTGCTGTGGCCGGTGATGCTCTCGACGAGCATGCGTGTGAGCTTGAGCTCGGCATAGGTGCGGTCGTCGGAATTTTCGATGACGTTGTGATGGGTGAAGGTGTGGTTGCCGATGGTGTTGCCGGCATCGTAAACTTTCTTTACGAGTGGCAGGTTCTTCTCCATCTGCAAACCCACCATGAAGAATGCCCCCGGCACTCTGTAGTGCTTCAGCGTGCGCAGAACCTGCGGTGTCCAGCGTGCATCAGGACCGTCGTCGAAGGTCAGAATGAGGTCCTTCGGTCCGCAGTGACCGAGTTTGGCGACGGTATAGGCCGACGGCAGGGTTATATAGTTCTCCTCGGCGATAAGCTGATCGTCGGTGTCGATGCTGAGGCTGACGTGTCCCGGATGCGGTTCCGACTCGACACTCAGCACCTCTCCCGAGCCGACGTAGTTGACATCGTTGTAGCCGCTGAGGGCAAAGATGTTGTTGAGGTTCCACCGTTTCACCTGCTCCCATGCTAAATCCTTGCCGTAGAAGTTCCACACACGCGAGTCCTCGGTGCCAAGGCGCCACATGGCGAATCCGGCAAGATGGTATGTTGTGCCGAAACGCATGTTGTTGAATATCGTGGCGGCATCCGTGAAGTAAACCTGATGCTTGACGTTGTCGTCGTCGGTGTATGAATAATGGAGGTTATAGGTGTCGTCGTCAAATAATATTGTTGCGTCGGCCCCATAAGCGTTGGCAATGGCCTGGTCGTACGACACCGTGTTGCAGTCGCCTCCGGCAGCCCAGTCGTAGCCGTAGCCGGCGAGACCGAGGACGAGCTTGTCGTTGGGGATGTTCTTCGCTGCCCAGTCGGTGGCTTTCTCCATCCAGTGCTGCGAGGCCACGTCGCCGGGTGCCGACGTAGTGTTGTGCTCGTCGTAGGCCATGAGGAAGAGATAGTCGTTGTAGCGGGCGAGCTGTTGCATGTCGTAGTCGTCGTTGAACGGCATCACATCCTGAGTCACGTACATGTTGTTGGCATGGAAGGTGCGGTACAGTTCGGCTACGAAATTGGTTAACAGAGCGTTGTCGTTGATGTTCAATTCCTCAAGGTCGATGTTTATTCCCTCGAAATGGTAGCGGTGGCAGGTGGCGAGCAGACTGCTGACAAACTTGTCGCGCTTGTTCTTGTCGCTCATTATCCGGCCAATGGCCTGCGGATTAAAGTCGCCGCCGTAGTTGTTGGTGAGCATCGGCAGGACGGGCACTCCTGCCTGTCGCATCTCGCGCAGGGCTTTGTTGTCGATGCGCGTCTCGAGGCGGTCGGTGGCGGGGTTGATGAAGAACCATTCCGGAATGACCATGTTGAGTTGCTTCATTCCCCTTTTCAGCGATGTCAGCGAGTGTGTATCCCAGTTGACATACCATGCCGCGCGCACACCGATACGAGGGTCGCCCCATTCGTTGATGAACTTCTCGGTGACCTTGTCGCCGTGACCGACGAAGCGGTGGTAGTCGTCCATATAGTTGTTGTGCATGCGGCTCTCAAGGAACTTGTCGCGCAGAGCCTGGTACGACTGCGCTGTCTTGTTGTCCTTCATGAAAGGCTTTGAGGCTGTCAGCGCACTGCGATAATCGTGATGGAAAGGCAGATTAGGACTGCCCTCCATGGCGAACATTGTTATAAAGACGACGAGCAGCAGTGCTATTATTGTAGCAAAGAAGCGCATCGTCCACTTAAAACGGCGCCATCGACGGCGCGAGTCGGTTTGGAATATCTGTTTTTCCATCACGTAAACCTTTTATTTTTTATAACTTTCTTATAACAGGCTGCAAAGTTATCCCATTCTGATAATAACGAGTAACGGGATAGTACAAAAAAGATTAATGGCAGATTAAAAAGCTGTAATGTGGTGTAAGCGAAAGGGCTGAACATGTGAAATATTCTTACACCATTCCCGTACATACCATTTCGTCTTGCGAAACGGTCCATTTCGGCCTGCAAAACGGACCGTTTCGCATCCTCAAACGGCCTGTTTCGCAACACTAAATGATATAGATTGTAAACCGCTGATAATCAGATGGAAACAAGGAGGGCTATAAAAATCAAGAACTATGAAATACTTTTACATTCCAACGGTTGCTCCATTCTATGATTTCTCCGCTGCATTATCTCAAAAGTTCAAGGCTTGTCCATATTGACAATCGAGTTTAGTGATTTATGTTATCAATGGGATGATGGAGCCGGAGGAACGCATTAATTGTGCGGAAACGAAAAAAGCCATTCTGCGCGGTGCAGAATGGCTTGTCGGAGATTAATCCTTTTGTTGAGCCTCTTGTCGGATTCGAACCAACGACCCCGAGATTACAAATCACGTGCTCTGGCCAACTGAGCTAAAGAGGCGGGTGGGCCAGCGATTCCTATCGCGCCGCTACAACCTACTACCCTTGCTATGTTCCCATCCTGGGGGATTCGAAGGGAGCTGGCCGTAAGAGACTGGCCCGTATTTCTATGCTTTCGCCGGTAGGACTGATGTCCTTTTTCGTCGTAGCGGGTGCAAAGGTAATACTTTTATATTTTACTGCCAAATTTTTTTGCAATAATTTGCTTGTAGAGTGTTTCGTACTGCCGGGCCACTTTCATGTAATCGTGGTGACGCTTGACATATTCGATGCTCTCGCGCCTCAGTCTCGGGATGATGTCGGGGTGGAGAACGAGACGTTCCAGCTCGTGGCATACGCTGTCGCGCGTGGGCTGCACGTTGACGATGGGACGCAGCTGATTCTCGTGGAGGATGGCGTAGTTCTCGGGTTCGCCGCCACCTATTACTATAATGCCCTTCGACATTGCCAAGAGTGCGTTCATTGCCGGAGTGTAGCTGTATAGCTGGTCCATGATGGCATCGGAGCCGTCGATCATCCGGACGTATTCGTCGAAAGGAATGCCGTTGGCTATGCGCAACTCGAGGCCATCAGGATATTTCGCTTTTACCTCCTTTGCCGCTTCGAGCATGATATCAGTGCCCTTGTATGCCGAGCGCCCCCTGCTGATGCCTATGAAGAGCTTGAGGGGTGGGGCAGGGGAGACCGGTGCCGATGGTCCTATCTCGATGGGAAAGGGAATGAATGTTGTCTTGTCGGGGAAGTGTGGGCGATAGCATACATCATACTCGTAGAGTCCGGTGACGATGGCATCGCAACTGGCGGCAATCTCCTTGTTGAGACGCTCCTTGGCCGTGCCGAGCCAGTCGTGCTGCTCCTCTACGGCCGAAAGGTCATCGCGCACCTTCGGTCCGATGTTGAAGTCGCTGTAGCGGAGGGGTTTGTCGTAGGTGCATGTTGATACCCAAAAATAGTCCATGCCAAAGGCATCGAGGACAACTGTTTTGTTGTGTTTTTTCAAATAATGATAGATGGCGAATAATCGGTCGGCGCGCAGTTCGAAGAATATTGGATTGATGAGTTGTACGACATCGAATCCGGTGAGCCGTGGCAGAAGGGACAGAACCTTCAGATAGAGCCGCACACCGCTGAACGGTCCGGATTTCCGGCTGACATCGATGTCGCGGGGATAGTCTTTCCAGAAGTCGCCATTGCTGACGACGGTCACCTCGTGGCCAAGGTTCCGTAGTCCGCGGGCAAGTGTGGCGTGGACGTTGCTGTACTCGCCTAAGAGCAGAATTTTCATCTTTCTTTGGTATCGTGATTCGTTATGAATGTGGACGGAAAAGAACGGTCATCGGCTCATCGTCGGCGAGCAAAAAGGATTGCCATGAGGAGTTTCCGACCATGCTTGGAGTTAACCATACGGCTGAAATACAGATACTTACGTGTGTATTTAGTCGTTGACAATGGAAAGAGCCCATGTTCCTGCATCTTGGCCACACAACGTTCAAGGTACCGCGAGTCGTGAGTCAGCGTTATGACATTATATATATAGTCGGCACTGAGCTGGTCGATACGCCGCTGGAGAGCGCTGCGCTCGTTGAAGGGCAGTGTGTCGATGCGTGCCTGGAGGGTCAACAGAACGCCGAAGGTGTCGTTGAGTCGTTTCACCGTCGACCGCTTGTCGTTGTTGTGGGTTATCGAGCCGCGATGCTGGCGGTAGTAGTAGGCTATGGCCTTGGTGACGTAAACTTTCTCAGCCCTCAGGAAGAGTAACGGTGTGAACTCCTCATCCTCATGCACGATGCCATCATGGAAATGCAGATTGCCGCGCATGCTGTTCCTGAAGATGTAGCCGCAGGCTGCCGCCCGCAGGTTGTGGTGCTTCATAAAGTGGGATCCGGTCATTGGACCCTCACTGCCGTCGGCAGAATCGGGGAGAGAACCGCCGTTGTCTTTTGTCGTCATGTCGAAGAGCACCATGTCGGCATCCTTGAAACGGATGATGTCGAGACAGTATTCGTAGGCCGGACGGAAGAGTTTGTCGTCGCCGTCGACAAATTGAATGAAACGCCCGTGGGCCAGACATAGGCCTGTATTTCGGGCTGCCGAGAGCCCCTGATTACGCTGTCGGACATAAGTTATTTTGTCCAAATAATTCGTAATATCGCCAAGAGGATTCTCCGTGGAGCCGTCGTCGACGACGATAACCTCCCTCTCGCCGTCGCTGAGGCTGAGGGCGAAAATGCTGTCGAGACATTCCCGGAGAAGTTCCGCCGGAACGTTGTAGTCGGCGATGATAAAGCTGATGAGCGGCTCGTCGCCTCCCGATTGTCGGTATGTTGGTGCAGTCTGCATGAAGATTATTTTTTTTGTTTTGCAAAGGTAGCTAAAAACAATCACAATGACGAAATAAACTTATCGTTATTTTTTTGCTTGTCGTATTCCGTCATTTTTGTAACATCGACTTTGCAATACTTGATGTTTAGATTAAAATGCCGTTAAACCTATTAAAAAAAAGAAGTATGATGTTGGTGGATGGAAAAAAAATATTTAAATTTGTGGAGTTTTAAAGCAATGACCCTACTCATCGTAATAATTGCAATATTGGGACTTCTGCTGATATCGACAGAGAAGTTGACCAACATCAACAAGGCAGCCGTGGCTATCTTCACGGGTACGTTGTGCTGGGTGCTGTACATCTGCTACGGAGCCGACTTCGTTCTGAGCCAGCACTCTACCGACTATCACAGCTTCCTCGGCGGGGCAGTAGCCACGAGCGTTACGGTAAAGCAGTACATCGCCTCGAACATATTCCTGAAATGCGTCGGCCGCTCAGCGGAGATAGTTCTCTACCTCCTCGCCACGATGACTATTGTCCAGGTGCTCGACAACAATGGATGCTTCGACTTCCTAAAGCAGCTGTTGCGAACAAGGTCGGGGAAAAGGATGCTGTGGATGCTGTCAGTCATCACCTTCGTCCTCTCGATAAACCTCGACAACCTCACCACGACGGTGATGATGCTCACGATGATGCATGGGGTGGTGCAGAACCGGCGCCAGCGAATGGTGCTCGGCGCGGCGATAGTAATATCGGCGAATATCGGCGGAGCTCTGACGGTCATCGGCGATCCTACGAATCTGCTGATATGGAACAAGAGTGCGGTGACGGCCACGAACTTCTCGCTGTCGTTGGCCATTCCTTGTCTTATAGCATGGCTGCTGCCGGTGTGGTGGCTCGGGAGAATGCTCCCGGAACGTGTCGATACGGCTTGGATTGGACTGCCTTACCGTGGCGACGATACAAGGCTCAACGTGTGGCAGCGACTGCTGATGCTCATCGTCGGCATAGGTGGACTGTGGTTCATACCGACGTTCCACAATATTACAAAACTCAGTCCGTTCCTCGGAGCACTCTGCGTATTGTCGGTGCTGTGGATAGTCAATGAGATTTTCAACCGCAAACTGAATAATGTCGACAAGATGATTCAGAGCCGCGTGCCACGGGTGTTGCAGTATGGTGTCATACAGATGATGCTGTTCATCGTGGGAATAGTCCTGCTCGTTGGGGTTATTATCGAAACCGGTGTGCTGCCGTGGGTTGCCAGCTGGGTGGCTGTAAATATCCATAACGTATGGGTTATCGGCACTGTGGCAGGACTGATAAGCACGGTGCTCGACAACTTTGCTACGGCGGCGACATTCTTCTCCTTCTTCGATGTTGCGACGACATCGCAGGGATTCGCCGCTGCTATGTTGCAGAATGGTATCTACTGGAAGATAATAGCCTTCGTGGTGCCTGCTGCCGGAAACGTGCTCGGCGTGGGGTCGATGGCCGGACTGGCCTTGCTGAAGATGGAGCACATGCACGTGGGATGGTATCTCAGAAATGTGGGATGGAAAGCTCTCGTGGGATGTGCCCTCGGAATGGGTGCAATGTACCTTATGTATTAATATAGGAAATAAAAAAAATAATATAAATAACAATATCACTATTCAATTATGGGAAAGATTAAGACAATTGGAATCCTGACATCAGGAGGTGACGCACCAGGAATGAACGCAGCTATCCGCGCGGTCACTCGTGGAGGTATCTACAATGGTTTCAACATCAAAGGCATCTACCGTGGCTACGATGGTCTCATCAACGACGAGATTAAGCCGTTCACTACCGAGAACGTCAGTGGTATCATCAACCGTGGCGGCACAATCCTGAAGACCGCGCGCTCAAAAGAGTTTGAGACTCCTGAGGGACGTGAGAAAGCATATAAGAACATACAGGACGAGGGCATCGACGCCCTGGTTATCATTGGTGGTAACGGCTCGCTCACGGGTGCAATGATTTTCGCACAGGAGTATGACATCCCTTGCATCGGACTGCCAGGTACAATTGACAACGACCTTTATGGTACCGACAACACCATCGGTTACGATACCACGCTGAATACCATCGTTGAGTGTGTCGACCGTATCCGCGACACGGCCCAGAGCCATGAGCGTATCTTCTTCGTTGAGGTCATGGGACGTGATGCCGGATTCCTGGCCCAGAACAGCGCTATCGCTACTGGTGCTGAGGCTGCTATCATTCCGGAGGATTCTACCGACGTCGACCAGCTGCAGAACTTCATGGAGCGCGGTATCCGTAAGTCGAAGAAGAGCTGTATCGTCATCGTCTCGGAGAGTCCGAAGTGCGGTGCTCTCTACTATGCCGACCGTGTGAAGAAAGAGTTCCCGGGCTACGATGTGCGTGTGTCAATTCTCGGACACCTGCAGCGCGGGGGTAGCCCATCGGCCCGCGACCGTATCCTCGCAAGCCGCACCGGTGTCGGTGCTATCGAGGCTATCATGCAGGGACAGCGCAACATCATGGTCGGTGTGCGCAACAATGAGGTCGTCTACGTACCGTTCGCTGATGCTATACGTAGCGATAAGCCGTTCGACCGCAAGCTCATCACCGTCCTTGACGAGCTGAGCATTTAATGCGCTGACAAATCGTTCTTGAATAACCATTGTAAATATATTTGGCGAAATGGGCAAGTTTATGTTCATATCGGGAACAAATATAAAAACAGTGGTTAATATGGTTTTAAATAATGCTAAAAGATAACGAAAATTGCCGTTAGTGGTAAATTATTCATTACTTTTGCTCTGTAAATTTTGAGAACGATATTACATAAGTACTAAACTAAAACATAGAATTATGTCACAAATAATCGGACACATATCGCAGATTATCGGCCCGGTCATTGATGTCTTTTTCGACACCAACGGGGAAGATCCCGAGAAAGTGTTGCCTCAGGTTTATGAGGCACTGCGCGTGAAACGCCCGGGAAAGGCTGATCTCATCATCGAGACTCAGCAACACATCGGTGAGGACACTGTCCGCTGTGTGGCCATGGACAATACTGATGGTCTGCAGCGCGGTCTTGCCGTAGAGCGTACGGGCGCGCCAATACAGATGCCTGCCGGAGAACAGATTAAGGGCCGTATGATGAACGTCATTGGTCAGCCTATCGACGGCATGAAGGCTCTGGACATGAAAGGGTCATATCCTATCCATCGTGAGCCGCCAAAGTTCGACGACTTGTCTACACATAAGGAAATGCTTGCCACCGGTATTAAGGTCATCGACTTGCTGGAGCCTTATTTGAAAGGTGGAAAGATCGGACTTTTCGGTGGTGCCGGTGTGGGTAAGACGGTGCTTATCATGGAGCTCATCAACAACATCGCTAAGGGACACAACGGTTATTCGGTGTTCGCAGGTGTCGGTGAGCGTACTCGTGAGGGTAATGATCTCATCCGCGACATGCTCGACTCGGGCGTTATCCGTTACGGTGAGAAATTCAGAAAGGCCATGGACGAAGGCAAGTGGGACTTGTCGCTCGTCGATCCGGAGGAGTTGAAGAAGAGCCAGGCCACCCTTGTATATGGTCAGATGAACGAACCACCAGGGGCACGTGCCTCAGTGGCTCTGTCGGGACTGACCGTTGCTGAGGAGTTCCGCGACCACGGAGGTCCTAACGGTGAGCCGTCGGACATTATGTTCTTCATCGACAATATCTTCCGTTTCACTCAGGCTGGCTCTGAGGTGTCGGCTCTGTTGGGCCGTATGCCGTCGGCTGTGGGTTATCAGCCTACACTGGCCAGTGAAATGGGTGCCATGCAGGAACGAATAACATCGACAAAACAGGGCTCTATCACATCGGTACAGGCTGTCTATGTGCCTGCTGACGACCTTACTGACCCGGCTCCTGCCACAACGTTCACTCACCTCGACGCTACTACGGTGCTTAACCGTAAGATTACGGAGCTCGGAATTTATCCTGCCGTCGACCCATTGGCCAGCACATCGCGTATCCTCGACCCGCTGGTTGTAGGTAAAGAACACTATGAATGTGCACAGCGTGTGAAGGAAACTCTACAGCACTATAACGAACTTCAGGATATCATCGCCATCCTCGGTATGGATGAGCTCTCAGATGAGGACAAGCTCGTCGTGAACCGCGCACGCCGTGTGCAGCGATTCCTCAGTCAGCCGTTCGCCGTCGCTGAGCAGTTTACGGGTGTACCCGGTGTCATGGTTCCTATTGAGGAGACTATCAAGGGCTTCAATGCCATCCTCGACGGTGAGGTCGACGACCTGCCGGAGCAGGCCTTCCTCAATGTCGGCACTATCGACGACGCCATCGCAAAGGGTAAGAAACTCCTCGATGCCGCTAAATGATAAGCATGGTCATGAGCCGAAAGAATGCCACGGGGCCGTTAGGGTATTTGTCAACAATGATGTGGAACTATATTTTGACGACCGCTTGGCAGCTTAAAAGACTCATATAAATAATAAAACTCAGAACAATGCTTAAACTCAAGATAGTCAGTCCGGAGAAAGTCGTATTCAAAGGCGACGTGGAGAGCGTGCTCGTCCCGGGAACACTGGGAAGTTTTGAGATTCTCACCGATCACGCTCCGCTAATCTCCTCGCTCTCTGAAGGCAAGGTGGAATACGGCACTAAGGACGGAAAGAAGCAGTTCGACATTCATGGGGGATTCGTCGAAGTTAAGCGAAACGAGGTCTCCCTATGTGTTGAGATGTAGCCTTTGGCACCATATATCGTTATTGTCGTGTCGGTTTTGACACCGCTGTTTCGACGGTGTTATTCTGATGTGGCATTATATATATAAGGTGAAGAAAGGCTGAGAGAAAAATGATTTAGCATGGAAGTGATAAACAACATAGCAAAACGGTATTATAAGTACAGCTTGTGGCTCATTTTTGGGCTGACGGTTGTCATACTTATTGTCATGCAGTACTTCCAGGACACGTCGCTCGTCGGTGCCTTGTCCATAAGTGCACTCTTTTCTCTCATTTCCGGCATAGCCTACATCCAGTCGTGGAAAGCTGTGGCAAAACGCTCAACAGCATCGCTCGGAAAGTTCTACCTTGCGGCCTCGGCCCTGCGTATGCTTTCGGCGCTCGTGGTTGTCGTTATTGCCATGGTCGTCATGAAGGACGACAAGAGCTCGCTCTTAGGGTTCACGGCAATGTTTGTGGGTTTCTACTTAGTGATGTTAGTCTTCGACTGCGTTTACTTCTCCCAAATAGAGAAAAAGAATAAATTAAAGTAAAAACGATTCAGATATGAAATACATCAAGCAATTGCTCCTCATCGTCATGCTGGCCCTCGTTGCGGCTCCTGTAGGTGCCCACGACTTCTCTAAGAAGCAGCCGGTCGACGTGAAGAACATTTTGTGGGGTCATATCAAGGATTCTTATCAATGGCATGTTACAGGACCTGTCATCATCAACCTGCCGGTGATCATCAAGACTACGTCGGGATGGCATGTTTTCAGCAGTTCCAACTTTGCTGAGGAACCCGACAAGGCTGGCGATCGTCCGTACGTCGGGCCTGATGCCAGTCTGAAGAATCTCGTCATCAAGAGCGGTGATGCCAAGGCGTATCCGAACAAGATTGTCGAGAAGGTTGACGGCAAGGAGGTCAGACCCGTGGACATCTCGATAACGAAGACAGTTTGCGTGCTTTTCATCGATGCCATCCTGCTGCTTATCTGTGTGCTCGTGCCGGCCCGTTGGTGCAAGCGCCATAAGGTCAGCGACCCTGCACCGAAGGGATTCACCGGTCTGATGCACATGTTTATCATGAACATCTACGACGATGTAATCAAGGCATGCATGGGCGACGAGGCTCCAAAGTACGCTCCGTGGCTGCTCACCTGTTTCTTCTTCATCTTCTTGGCCAATCTGATGGGTATCGTTCCGTTCCCACCGGGTGGAGGAAATCTCACCGGCAATATCGCCTGTACATTCTTCCTTGGTGTGACCACGTTCCTCATCACAAACTTCACCGGAACAAAGGCTTACTGGAAGGATATCTTCTGGCCGGAGGTGCCGATGTGGCTGAAGGTGCCGGTGCCATTGATGCCGTTCATCGAACTGTTTGGTATCTTCACGAAACCATTGGCTCTTATCATCCGACTGTTTGCAAACATGATGGCCGGTCATGCTATAGCATTGAGTTTCGCGGCTATCATCTTCATCATGTTCGGTGTGGCCGATAGTGCCATTGCCAACATCATTGCCGGTTCGAGCATGACGGTCGTCAGCGTGGCCATGAGTGTGTTCATGATGCTTCTCGAAGTCCTTGTGAGCTACATTCAGGCTCTTGTCTTCACAATGCTCAGCGCGGTGTTTATCTCACTTGCGCATGTGCATCCAGAGAAAGCGTGAACTCTTGCCCCACAATTGTATAATAACAGAAAAAATAATAAACAATTAAAACTTTAGAACTATGTTATCATTATTATTAGCAGACGTTGCACTCGCAAAGTTAGGCGCCGCAGTAGGCGCAGGTTTAGCAGCTATTGGCGCAGGTATCGGTATCGGACGCATTGGTGGTCAGGCTATGGACGCTATGGCACGTCAGCCTGAGAAGATGAGCGACCTGCGTTCGTCGATGATTATCGCAGCAGCCCTTGTCGAGGGTGTCGCTTTCTTCGCAGTCATCATCGCTATCCTTGCCATCGTCATGTAATTGCCGACGGCACGCGAGTATTCAATGAATTAACGTATAACCAAGCAAACACCAGCATATGGATTTATTGATTCCTGATAGTGGCTTGCTGTTTTGGATGACCATCGTCTTCATCGTCGTCTTCCTCATCCTCTGGAAATGGGGCTTCCCTGTTATCGTGAAGATGGTTAACGACCGGAAGGAATATATCGATGGTAGTCTGAAGAAGGCCCGTGAGGCTAACGAGAAGCTTGCCAATATCCAGAAAGAAGGTGAGTTGCTGCTCCAGGAGGCACGCGAGAAGCAGTCGGAGATTCTTAAAGAAGCTTCTGCTACCCGCGATGCCATCGTCGAGAAGGCTCAGGAGAAAGCCCGCGACGAGGGTGCACGCATCGTCAGCGATGCACGTACGGAGATCGAAAACGAGAAGCAGGCTGCCATCAGCGAGATACGCAACCAGGTGGCTGAGCTCTCGGTGCAGATCGCCGAAAAGATCCTCCGCGAGAAACTCAAGGGCGACAAGGAGCAGAACGAATTGATTGACAGATTGCTGGATGAGGTTTCTTCTACTGACAATAACGTTAAATAGCAGCTTATGGATTTAGGTGTAATATCGGTTCGCTACGCCCGCGCGCTACTGAAAAGCGCAACGGAGTTAAAGCTCGAAGATCAGGTCTATAAGGAGATGCAGACTCTCTCAAGAAGTTTCCTTGAGGTACCTGAATTGCGCTTTACGATCGACAACCCTATGCTCTCCAAGGACAAGAAGCTCAAGCTCATCGTAACGGCTTGTGGCGAGAATGTCGGCGAACTGACAAAGAAGTTCGTCGCACTCGTCCTGAAAGAAGACCGGGAGAAGACACTGCAATTCATGGCGGCCTCTTACATCACACTTTATAGACAGCAGAAGAACATTATCCGTGGCTCGCTGACCACCGCCGCACCAGTTTCAAAGGACACTGAGGACAGGATGCGGCGCATGGTGGAGAGCAAGACTAAAGGAACTGTGGAGTTCAAGACTGAGGTTGACCCCAATATCATTGGCGGATTCATCCTTGAGTATGATACCTACAGAATGGATGCAAGTGTTAAGTCAAAACTTAACAAGATCCTTACAGAACTTAAAAAATAATTTCAAATGTCAGATAAAATCAAACCAAGCGAGGTGTCGGAAGTCCTGCAGAGGGAACTCGAAGGCATTAACTCGGCAGAGCAGTTCGACGAGGTCGGTACCGTCCTCACCGTCTCTGATGGTGTGGCGCGTATCTACGGACTGCGTAATGCCGAGGCTAACGAACTGTTGGAGTTCGAGAACGGCACCCGGGGGCTCGTCATGAACCTCGAGGAGGACAACGTCGGTTGTATCCTCTTCGGTGCTACGTCCGGCATTAAGGAGGGCATGAAGGTAAAGCGTACCCATCATATCGCTTCTATCCGTGTTAACGATAATTACCTCGGCCGCGTCGTCGACCCGTTGGGTACTCCTATCGACGGAAAGGGAGATATCGACCTCACTGGCGCTTTCGAGATGCCGCTCGACCGGAAGGCACCTGGCGTTATCTACCGTCAGCCGGTGAAGGAACCGCTGCAGACAGGTCTTAAGGCCGTCGACTCAATGATTCCTATCGGCCGCGGTCAGCGTGAGCTTATCATCGGTGACCGTCAGACGGGTAAGACTGCCATTGCCGTTGACACAATTATCAACCAGAAGAGTCTCTATGAGGCTGGCAAACCAGTCTATTGTATATATGTGGCTATCGGACAGAAAGCCTCGACAGTAGCATCTCTCGTGCAGACACTGAAAGATCATGGTGCCATGCCGTACACCATAGTCGTCAGTGCTACTGCCGCTGAGCCCGCCGCCATGCAGTATTATGCACCGTTCGCCGGTGCCGCCATCGGCGAGTACTTCCGCGACCGCGGTCTCTCGGCTCTTGTCGTCTATGACGACCTCTCCAAGCAGGCTGTAGCCTATCGTGAGGTGTCGCTGATCCTTCGCCGTCCTTCAGGCCGTGAGGCTTATCCAGGCGATGTGTTCTATCTTCACAGTCGTCTGTTGGAGCGTGCAGCACGTATCAACGACCAGCAGGAGATTGCTGAGCAGATGAATGACCTGCCGGAGTCGATGAAAGGCCATGTCAAGGGTGGCGGATCGCTTACCGCCCTGCCAATCATTGAGACGCAGGCCGGTGACGTGTCGGCTTATATCCCTACTAATGTCATCTCTATCACCGACGGACAGATTTACCTCGAGACCAATCTTTTCAATCAGGGCTTCCGTCCTGCCATTAATGTTGGTATCTCCGTATCGCGTGTCGGCGGTTCTGCTCAAATAAAGAGCATGAAGAAGGTGGCCGGTACACTGAAGATCGACATGGCTCAGTATCGCGAGCTTGAGGCTTTCTCACAGTTCTCGAGTGATATGGATGCCGTCACCGCCATGACCCTCGACCGCGGACGTAAGAACAATCAGCTCCTTATCCAGCCACAGTACAGCCCAATGCCTGTTGGTGAGCAAGTTGCAATACTCTACTGCGGTGTGCACGGACTCATGCGTGATGTTCCTGTCGACAAGGTGCGCGACTGTCAGGACCAGTTCCTCGAGTCGATGCGGTCAGCCCACAAGGATGTCATCGACAATCTTGCAGCCGGTAAACTTCTCGACGATGATACAAAGACAATCGAGGAGGTTATGGCCAACATTGCAGGACAATATAAGCAAAAGGAGAATTAATTAGTTTATTATGCCGTCACTGAAAGAGATAAAAAACCGGATAGCCTCCGTCAACAGCACGCGGAAGATTACGAGTGCCATGAAGATGGTGGCATCGAGTAAGTTGCATCATGCCCAGACGGCTATTCAGAATATGCTCCCATACGAGAACACCCTTGAGCATATCCTAAAGTCGTTTCTCGTCTCGACGCCCGATGCCGACATTCCTTTCGACAAGCCGCGTCAGGTAAGGCGCGTGGCATTGCTCGTATTCACATCCAACTCGTCGTTGTGTGGTGGATTCAACAACAATGTCATCAAGAAGATGCTTGAAGTCATTAAGGAGTACAAGGATCAGGGACTCACCGACGATGATATCCTAATCTATCCTATCGGCCGCAAGGTTGAGGAGAAGGTCAGGAAGATGCATCTTCACGCCGCCGGCAGCTATTTGCAACTTGCCGACAAGCCCGATTCGGAAAGTTGTCGGCAGATAGCTATCGAGGTGGGAACGAAGTGGATGCATGGTGAGGTCGACAAGGTTGAGATGATATACCATCATTTCAAGAGTGCTGGCTCACAAATCCTTACCCGTAGGACTTTCCTCCCCATCGATCTTGAGGACCAACTCTTTGAGGATAAGACTCGCGATTTGAGCATGAATGCTGTCACCGCAAAGGCACAGGAGTACAAGCGACTACACGGAAAGTCGTATTCCGAAGCCGATGGTGCCAATGTCGTTCCGCTCAACGACGACTTTATTGTTGAGCCCGACCTGCCCACGGTCCTCCGTGAGCTTGTGCCTAAGGAACTCCACCTGATGGTGTACACGGCATTGCTCGACAGCGTTGCCAGTGAGCACGCAGCACGTATGGTTGCCATGCAGACAGCCACCGACAATGCCGATGAACTCTTGCGCGAGCTCAATCTCGAGTACAACAAGTCGCGTCAGGCCGCTATCACCAACGAGCTTCTCGACCTTGCTGGCGGTGCACAGAACTGATAGTTTCTTAAACTACATAATCTATAAAAAGCCTCTTCCGGCACCATCCGTGAGGAGGCTTTTTCCTTCTTTGCCCCTTCCTTTATTATATAAGAAAGGAGCGGGTAGGGTAGAACCGTCCACTGTTCGCCATACACCGTTGGCAGAATTATTCAGCCTAAAAGAGGGTAGAGCTTTTGCGCTTACAGTATTGGCATTCGACAGAAAGTTTATCACGAAGGCAGAGTATTGTTTGCAACCATTTGCGATATCATTCTGCTGTTAATATGAGATTTCATTTAGTTTATCAATAAATAAAACTTTCATGCAGTTCCTTGTTATCTTAAAAGAAAGGAAATCTGCTAACTAACGACATCTTCAATCACTAAATCTATTTTGCTCAATGCTTAAATGTCCTGACATCCCATCCACAGCCGCTTTCCGCGATTCCGTCTATAGTGTCGTTGCCGCTATTCCCCGTGGTAAGGTAATGAGCTACGGTCAGATTTCCGACCTCGTCGATGCTCCCGGTCATGCCCGTCTTGTTGGCCATGTGCTCAGTGGAGCCCCCGCAATCTATCCTTGCCACCGTGTTGTCAATAGTGTCGGGCGCACTGTTCCAGGATGGCCCGAGCAACGTCAGCTCCTCGAGAAAGAGGGCGTAGGCTTCAAATCCAACGGTCATGTAGATATGAAACGTTTTCGTTGGGATCCCACGCAGCTGCCCGATATCTTCATGTAAAGCCTTCAACTTACTGGAGACCAATTGCTTACTACATTCTGAGTGTCAAAGCCTAAGTCCTTGTTGCTCAGACTTTTTCGCTACCAATGATTTCGGTCAGGCTTTTGGAATTGTTCTCGTATAATTAATGTCGTCTGAGCATAACCCTTTTTTGAATGGATATCTACGGCAGAAAAATATCTTTTGATAAAGAGAGACCTTTGTGAATAGATATCTACGGCAAAGTAATATCTTTTGATAAAGAGAGATATTGGCTAAAGTCCTCATTGAAGTTAGCGTTATACTTATTGATAAGATCATTCAACCACTTCTTGTCCACCACCTCATTTTCCTTTTTGTACGAATGAATTTCATCAAGAAACTCATCTACGTCATTCTTCGAAGGAGATGGCTTTGACGGGTCTGGGGTGTTAATGCCTGGCTTTGACGGGTCTGGGGTGTTAATGCCTGGTGCTGTTATTACGGGCTTTTGGGCTTCTTTAGTTTTACGTATGTTTTCCTCTGTCACCTTTTTCTTTACCTCTTCTTTAAATAAGGTTGTAAATAGGTAGCGCATGGCATGAATGTCGTTCGACATCCTTATTTGCAGAAACAATAGATATACGTTAAAAGCTAAAATGGCTAAGCAGAATAAGATAATAAGTCCATTCATAATAGTTTTGGTTTTAAGTTGATTGTTATTTGACTGCAAAGTTACAACATAATTTTGCCAAATCCAAATTTCTATAGGGTAGAAAGGGGTATAGAAAGAGGGGTATAGACGAATGTTTATTGCTTCATCAAAGATTACATATCCTTTAGCCAAGGCCGGAATGTAGAAACGGGCCATTTCAAAGTCGTAATGACGATTATGATAAATAGAGGATAATGCAACAGGGGGAGGGGCAAAATGAAGGATAATGATGAGGTGCATTGGTTGGCGGATTTCAATAGTTTTTTTAGTTTCTGTAGCTGTTAATAATTTCCATAGCTTTCTTTAGTTTCTATAGCCTTTGTGGCTTTCATTTCTATAGCCTTCGTGGCTTTCATTTCTATAGCTTATATAGCAATCTTTAGCTTCTATAGCCTTCGTGTTTTTTTTATAGCTTCATAGTTTTCTATAGCTTTTATAGCCTTCATAGCTTTCATATATAGCTTTTGTTGCTTTCTATAGTTTCTATAGCTGCTATACTTTCTATAGCTGCTATACTTACCATGGGTTCTATAGTTTTTATAGTTACTATGATTTTATAGCTTCCATAGCTTCTATTGTTTTCTATAAAAAGGCCGATAATCGAAAAGATTCTTTGTACCTTTGCACTCGGTAAGAGAATTCGATTCAACCAAAAAGTAGATTGATGAAGAAATATTGCAGAATTTCGCTGATACACTGATGATTGGGCACCATACCACTGTTGAGCTTGCCGCGGCCTCGTTAGTGAGTAATATCTTTATTTTAGGACTGCTGATGGCCATGGGCTTTGCCCTATGTATGACCCCGCTCATCGGTAAGGCCTATGGTCAGGGCGACACCGACAGCATCGGCGCTACGGTGAAGAACGGATTGGCGGTGAACACCATGGCTGCCGTAGTTCTGATGACGGTATATACTGTTCTATATTTCTTTCTCGACAAACTCGGGCAGCCAGCCGAATTGTTGCCTTACGTTCGACCGTATTATATTATCAATCTGATTTCGATTCCTTTCGTTTGTTGGGTCAACAGCCTGAAACAGCTCTTCGACGCAACCACTGATACTAAGACTCCGATGTGGATACTCTTAGGCGGCAATGCCCTGAATATCATAGGCAACTGGATGCTAATCTATGGTCATTGTGGCTTGCCGGAGATGGGCATCACCGGCGCAGGACTCTCCACGTTATTTGCCCGTGTGACGATGTTCGTGGCTATCGCCCTCTGCTTTGCATTTTCAGCCCGCCATCGCATTGAGCGTGAGGCATTCCGGAGCTGTAGCGTGAATCGTAGCGGTATGCGCTCGCTAATAACTCTCGGAACGCCAATCAGTTTACAGATGGGCATGGAGAGCGGAGCATGGTCGTTGTGCAGTATTATCGTAGGATGGATAGGTACCAACGCCCTTGCCGGACATCAGATAATGCTGACTATCAGCCAGTTGTTCTTCCAGTTCTATTATGCACTCGCCTCGGCGGTGGCTATTCGTGTAAGTCTCTTCCATGGTCAGCACGACTATACCGCCATCCGTCGTACAGCGTGGGCGGGATGCCATCTCAACTTCATGATAGCCATTGTCGTGTCGGTACCGGTTGTCATCTTCCGCGACAGCATCGGTATGCTCTTCACCAGTTCGCCGCAGGTAGCCGCTGAGGTGGCTGGAGCCATAGTCCCGCTAATCGTCTATCAGTTCAGCGACGGTTTGCAATGCACTTTCAGCAATGCCATGCGCGGATTGGCCTATGTTCGTCCGGCAATGCTCGTGGCCTTCCTCTCCTATTTTGTCGTGTCGCTTCCATTGGCTTACGTTTTCGGTATCAGCATTGACGGAGGTCTCGTTGGTGTGTGGTTCTCGTTCCCCTTCGGACTTACCATTGCCGGCCTGCTCTATTATCATTTCTATCACCGGCGCCTCCTGCAGCTCGAAGCGAATATGGATTGAGCCGGAGATTGAAAAATGAAGGTATTCACTACCCTACCGTTATTCCGTTATTTGGCGGCGAAAAGATAAGTGAATCACAACCCTACCGTTATTCCGTCGTTCGCATAATAAAAAAATCCCGAGGTCGAGCCCCGGGATTTTTTATACATTTTCAAGACGGCATAGATCGAATACTAATCCTTAATCGATTCTATAAACCGTTGTCTTACAGCTTTTTATTTCACGAGCACTTTCTGAGTCGTGCCGTCGACAGTCACGACATAAACTCCTGCCTGAACGCTGACTGCCTTGCGGCCGACTACAGTTGCGTCGAACACCTTTTTACCGCTGAGTGTGTAGATGGCGGCCTTTGTGGCGTTGGAAGCACTGACGATTATCTCCTGGCGACCGCCCTCAACGGTGACGGTAGCTGTTGTAGCCGCGTCAATAGCTGTTGCCACGGTGAACTTAACCACAACGTCGGTAGCCTTAGTTACGATGAACTTGTTGTCGGTGATGTCCTTACCATTGGCCTTTGCCGATGCTACCTCGTAGCCCTCTGCTGGTGTGGCCACGACGGTTACGGTAGTGTTTTTCTTCACCTTGTCACCGCTCTTCACCTCATTATTGTCGGCATCGTAGAGCTTCACATCGCCGTTCTCGGTAGGAGCAATGGTGATATAAGCCTGGTCACAGCCTGTGCCGTCGCCCTCAGTGTTCACCTTCCAGCCCTTACCTTCGGCAATATCGCTCTCGGCGTGGGCAGCGTCGTTCTCATTGGTTGCACCATTCTCTGTCACCCACAGCGTGTTGCCGGTGCCGTAAGGTGTCTCAACCTCTTTCCATTGGTTCAGCGAGTAGTATAAGTCGTTGAGCGTGCAAGCGTCCCATCCGTTACCGCCGACATATATCAGCGAAAGGTCGTACTGGTTGCTGAGGTCGAGACCGGTGAGGCGGTTGTTCTGTACGAGGAGAGATGTGAGCTTCGTGTTTTTCGACACATCGAGGGTCGTAAGCTTGTTGTTGGCTGCCGACAGCGTCTCGAGCTCAGTATTCTTCGTCACGTCGAGTGTTTCGAGGTCATTGCCGTTGACGTTCAGCTCCTTCAGCAGTGGCATACCACTGACGTCGATTGTCGAGAAAGAATTGCCCTGAAGGATGAGCTTCTCCATCTTGTCGGTAGCTCCGAAGGTCAGCTCATCGAGGTAATTGCCTTTGAGGTCGACACTTACGAGCTCTTTCTGCTGAGTGAGGTCAAGGCTCTCGAGATAGTTGCCATAAGCTACGAGCTCACGGAGTTTGGGGTTGTGGGTGACGTCGAGATTCTCGAGTTCGCTATAAGCACAGTCGAGGCTCTCGAGGTTTGGCTCATTGCTCACGTCTAGATTTGAAATTTCGTTCATATATGTCGATAGCGAGCGCAGACTGTCGTTCTTTGTAATGTCGATGGCCGAAATCTCGTTGTCGGTACCGAAACCCTCATAACTTGAGAAATCGGCGTAGGTCACCTTGCCCTTTATGGTCACTGTCGTACCGAGGGTACCGTCGTCCTTGGCGATGCTGGTCTTTCCAGTGCCAATAGTATACTCCACTGGCTGTCCGTCACCCCAGTCGACGGTCACCGTAGTGTTGTCGGCGTCGGCACCGAGGAAGTATTGCTGGTTGGCACCTTTAGGTACGGTAAGGGTTATCGATGGCTCGTCGGCGGCTACGAACACTGGTTTTACGGTTGCTGCTGCCGATACGACGAAGATAGAATCCTCGACGAGACGGCCGTCGACCATCATTCCACCGAATTTATATCCTTCAGCCGGTGTGGCGGCGACAGAGATGGGATAACCCGGTTTTACGGTTGCGCCTACGGCTGTCCAACTGCTGAAGTTGTCGGCAATCTGTGTCAGAGCCACGCTGCCGTGATCATCGTTCTCAACGGTGAGGGCCACAGGCTCCATCGATGCCGTTCCGTCGCCGGTCACGTCCACCTTATAATAGTTGTCCTCGTCCTCGGTGATAAGGTCGGTGTTGGCCGTCGATGCACCGGGAATACCACTGATCAGAACGTTTGTGCCCCATGAATCGCCATTGTGCGGGGGCATGGCAGCGAAAGTGAAGTTCAGCGTTTGAGGTGTCATCATCTTATTGTTGCGGAGGTCGAGGCTCCTCAGACCGTTGTAGCCAATCTCGTCGTGCATGTCGAGGAACTCGATATTAGTGTTCTGCGCGCTGACAGTCGAGAGATAAATCTTTCCTGTGAGGTCAAGACGGGCTATGGCCGTACTGTCGATAGTCACATTGCGCAGACGTGAAAGTTTGCTGACATCGAGTTTCTTTATTCCCGTATTAGCCACGTTGAGGTCCTGAATAAGGGTATTCTCATTCAGCGACAGCTTCGTCATCGGCGTGTGATCGACGCTGAGGCTGCGCAGCTGCGGGTTGTTGACGAGGTTGACTTGAGCGACAGAGGTACCCGACAGACGCAGCACCTCGAGGTCGGGGCATCCGCTGACATCAATGTCGCTGATATCAGTATTACCGCTGAGTTCCAGGTTGTTAAGACTTGGGTAGTAATTGCCGATGGTGATATCCATGAGCGACCCATTCTCGATGCTCAGATAGTTGAGCTTAGGCATCGATTTCTCATAGAAATGCGTGATGTCGCAGTTGTTCATGTTGATGCTCGTCAGCACATTATCGTCAGCAAAGACAACAGTCGAAAGCGTGGGGTTGTTGTTGATAGAGAATGTCTCGAGCTGGCTGAAAGCCATGAGGTTAAGCATCTCAATGGCATTGTCGTTGAGATCGAGGGTTTGCAGACTGTCAAGCCCCGTCAAGTCTGTAGTGGCATAAGTCAGTGCGTTGTTGGAAGCGCGAAGCCTCTTCAGCGTTTTTTGAGCCGTGAATGACAGAGACGTGACGGAGTCGCCTGTAATCTCGAGACTCTTCAGTGCACCGTAGATGCGCACCGTGTCGCCGACGAGCTTTCCGCGCACGTTCGACAGTGTGCCCCAAGCCGTCTTTGTCGATTGTTTAACCTTTGTGCCGTCACCGTAGTCGACGATTATGCTGTCACCGTCGACGGGTTCTGCACTGAGAGTGAACTGCTTGCCATAGGATAGGCCGGTCCCGACTTTCACCATGCTCTCTTGAGCCGATAAGGCCATCAGAGGCATTAGAAAGGCGAGAAGAAGTAGTGCTTTTCTCATAAATAATGTTGTATTGATGTGAAAATAAAAAAATAGTTGATGAAGTAAATATTAAATTGGCCGCAAAGGTACCACTTTTTTCTCGTTCAGCGAAAGAAAACCTCAACTAAGATTGAAATAATATTCCCTCAGCACCTTTGTTGCCCACTGACGGAACTTCGTGGCTTTGATGGAGTTGACACGGTAGCCGACGGAGATGATGGCGTCGAGAGAGTAAAATTCGACTTGAGACTTTTGAGTTTTGCCCTTGATGGCTCCATGCTGAGTGGCTATTTCCATTTTGGAAACAACCACTTCTTTTTGCAATTCTCCTTCTTCAATTTTTTTTCAGATGTTTACTGATAGCGGGAATTCCCACCCCGAACAGCTGTGCCATTGCTTTCTTGGTACACCATATCGTATTGTCTTTGACGATGACCTGCACCTTGCCCTGTTTATCGGGCATACCTGTAAGATTCTCAGTGCCAGAGAATTCCGCATATCTCGCAGACTCCGCAAATTTAACAACGGACAAGCGGCACCCTGCAAGGGAGATCATTAACGCTTGTCCGTTGTAGTGGTTAATCTGCCTGGGGAATCTTATTTGCCGTTGCAAACGAGGCGGAGGATGGTCTTGTTGCGCTGCTCTCGCTTGGCATCACGACTGACGAAACTGTTGACATCGAGCTGGAGGATTGGCTCCACGGCCTCACCATTAGTCTGAGGCCATTCGACGAGACCGAGACCATTGGGGTTGCCGGTCTTGATGAAGTTGGCATAGTAGTTGATAAACTGGTCCGAAACCCAGTAATCTTCTGGCTGCCAATCGTATACGCGGTTGGTGGGCAGTGTGCCCATAGCATACTCTATGTCGGCGGAATGGACTGCGCCCTTCGCCCGTGGAACAGCCGGCTGAGCGTCACTGGCATCCTGCACACCGCCAGCGAGTCCGGCCACCTTACCCTTGACAGCCATCGCCGGTCGCGGATGACAATAACGGTAGCGGTAGACGGGCTGCTGTCCTGTCAGCGCATGGATGTATCCCCACCGCCATGTGGAGAAATCGAGGAAGAGGTCCGATGCCAAGTCGATGCCCGGACGCCCCTGCAAATCGGCATCGGTCTGAATGCCATAGAGCGGGAAGATGGAGTCGGCATCGGCACCAAAGGCCTGACGCGCCATGGCTTTGGCCTCGTCGACGGTCTTCACGAACATAGTCATCTCCTGGTTGTTGCCGCCCAAGAGCAGCGGCACATGAGCCTGACGACCCTCGTCGAAGGTCGTGGCGGGCTGCTCGGTGAAGAAGCGTCCGTCAACGCATGGTGTGGGCATATTGCTGTAGTGCACCTTCTTCATCAGTTCCTCAGCCGGCATGGCGCGGAGCTCTTTGAGGTTGCGGCATCCGGCTCTGGCCATAATCTTCTGTCCTTCGTCCTCGGCCTCCTTCAGCGTCGGTACGGGGCGCAGTCCCAAAATCGAACCACTGGAGCCTATGGCCTGCGCAAAGAGGCCTTTGCTCATCGGCGATGCCATCAGCGCGCTCACCGACACCGACCCTGCCGACTCACCGGCGATAGTTATGCGCTCGGGGTCGCCACCGAAAGCCTCGATATTTGCCTTCACCCAACGGATGGCCGCTGCCTGGTCCATGAGACCATAGTTGCCGCTGCCGGCACCGCTCTCCTTCGACAGCTCGCGCAGACTGAAGAATCCGAAGATGCCCTCACGGTAGTTGGCCGTGACGGCCACGATACCCTTGCGCGCCAGTGCTTGTCCGGCATATCGCGGCTCGCTGCCACTGCCGGCTATCAGTCCGCCGCCGTTGAAGTATATGAGCACGGGCAGCTTCTCCTTCATCGTCTTGGCCGGTGTCCAGATGTTGAGGTACAGACAGTCCTCACTCATTTCCTTCGTTCCGAAATTCATGTCACCGAAAATCCGCTCCTGCATCGGGTTGGGACCAAACTTTGTGGCATCCCTTACGCCCTGCCAACAAGCCACCGGCTGTGGCTCGCGCCAACGGAGATTGCCTACTGGAGGAGCAGCGAAGGGCACTCCCTTGAAAATCTTCACGCCCGACGAGTCGGTACCGGCAAGGATGCCCTCGGCAACTTTCACGTTGACCTGAGCCTGACTGCTCACACCTAAGGCCACAAACAGTGCGGCCAATGAGATTAGGATTCTTTTCTTCATGATCAATAGTGGTTTAGTTATGCCACAAAATTACAAAATACTTTTCTTTCCTCCAACAGATAAACCAATTATTCGCGTCGTCAGGCCAATTTTCCCCCTTGCAACAACTCCGTCAGCGTCATGATTCCACATTCATGGCGCACAGGGTATCTGATGATGTCATAACGATGGTTCTGCGTTCGGCTTTTGTATAATGTTATTTTGTGAAATATATTTACACTGTTCAGATACATGCCATTTCGCATTGCAATTTGGGCCGTTTGACAATGCGAAACGGACTGTTTTGGAGCCTGAAACGGACCTCGTTACAAAGTGAAATGGCATGTATTGGCAAGTCACTGAGTATCAGTGGGGTAACCGGAATGAAATAAAATGTGTTTTAGTTTGAATTATTTTTACGTTTTGTCTGATTCGCTGAAGGATGGATTACTTCCTCTCCTCTGCTCCACTGCTGCTTCTCCTTTGCTCCCCTACTTCTCCTCTTCTCCACTGCTGCTTCTCCTCCTTTGCTCCCCTACCGCCTGCGGCTGCTATTCATCTTGCGGTTTGACGCAGAATCCCTCCTGATCGTAGCCGCGGTGATGGCGGTGGATGCAGTCAATGAGCTCTTGCAGACGCGGGTCGTCGGTGTCGAGACTCTTGATTGTAGGCAACTGGAGGTCGTAGCGCTCCCTGCTGCCACTGATTATTCGCTCGTCGTAGTCTGTGGGGATGAGGAACGACGCGCGCGGCCCCAAATAGCGCTGAAATTCAGTGAGGAAGATGCGTATTCCCGCAAGGTCGAGGTCGCCGAAGTGGACGTAGTCGTTGGTTATCGTCGTGAGCCATTTGACGAGGTCGTGGCTTCCGTTCTGCGGATAGCGCGACACAAAGAGGAGGTGTCTTCCGGGGTATAGGCTGTCGAAGAGCCATTTCTGCCATTTTATCCGTCTGAAATTTTCACTGTTCTCGATGCCGATGATGAGTGTGTCGGCAGGGACGGCGAATTGTTCGTAGTCGTAGATGAAGATGTAGCTGCCTTCGGGTGGCGACAGTGTTATCGGCTCCCCGTTAAGTGTCGCTGTCAGAGGCTCATAGGTGTTGACGAGGAATCCCTTCATCACCCGCCGCCTGACGAACTTGCTGTCGCCGGTGAACTGCACCTGCGTGGAGCGTGAGGCCTCGTTGTCCTCGAGAATCTCCAACGCCTTCTCCAGGTCATAAATTTGATATTTACTGGCCAGGTAGTCGACGAAGAGCTTCTTGTCGGTGCAGCGGTATGTCTGGCGGCTGCCGTGGGTGATGGTCGTGAGCACACCGTCGGCGACCATCTCGTCGATTTCCTTGAACGAACGCATTTTGCTCGCCGGCACATTGTTGCCGTCGGCAAGGAGGATGAACGACCTTATTATTCCTTTTGTTACCTTCATATCGACTCTGTCATTAGTTTCCGTTTCGGCTCTTGTCGAATATCGCGGGTAAAGTTACAAAAAATAATTTATATTCCATCATTTATAACAATTTTTTTATTTCATATTCCTTTCACGTTCAATTATCTCTCCTCTTTTAGCCCGACAAAAAGACAGGAAAACGCCCATTGGGGGACGATTACTATACATTATTATAATATAAGGGCTGCCCCCTACCCTACTTGCTCCCGGCCTACTGAGATTCAAGCCCTCATGCTGATGAGTTGTACCCAACTTGTTCCCAACTTACAGAGATTCAATCGGAAAAATGCGGTATTATTGTCGACGCAATGGTATCCTATTGTGCCAAAACTGTCACCAAAATGTAAAATTTTTAAGCATTGCTGACAACTATGGCACGATTTGTCATCATCTTCCTTTAGGCACGCATATTGCACTCTTGACGGTGAAGTTCAGAGGTTGGACGAGGGCAACGAAAGGAGTCGGAGGACGACCGAAGAACAGATAACGAATTAATTGATAATTAGGAGGTTTTGTATTATGTTGTATCCAGTTTTAAGAGACATGAACAATTGGCTTGACAATGATTTTGATGACATGCTTGACACAAGTTGGATGCCGCGCGTAAACGTTACAGCACCTGCTATCAATGTCAAGGAAAACGACAAAGCTTACGAAGTTGAGCTTGCAGCCCCTGGCACCACCAAGGATGATTTCAAGGTGAACGTCGACAAGGACGGATGTCTGACCATCAAGATGGAGCACAAGGACGAGAATAAGGACGAGAACAAGAAGGAGCACTATCTGCGCCGCGAGTTCTCATACAGCAATTACGAGCAGGCTCTGACGCTGCCTGACGATGTCGAGAAAGACAAGATTGAGGCTAAAGTTACTGACGGTGTGCTTCACATCATGCTTCCTCGCACTGGCAAGGCAGAGAAAGAGACAAAGAAGATTCAAGTCGCTTAACCGATTTTGGTTCTGTACAAAAATAGGGGGATTGCTCTTCGTGGGCAGTCCCCCTTTTACAATATATACTGGAGCATTCCAGCCATGGACATCCTAAACTTGCCATTTCTTTTTTATCAAGGACCTGAAAATCAGAGAATTTTCTGTGGCATGGCGAATCGAAAAGAAATGGATTAGCTAAACAGTTCTCTTCCTGACAGTTACAATCAGTCGTCTACTTGCCGAAGAGATGGAGGATTGCAGCTTTAGGCGAATAGAAAAGCATACGCGGACCGGCCCAGCGCATGACACGGCTGATAGCCTCACGCTCCTTTGGGGCATAGCAGTGGACAGGGCAGTTCTTGCACGCGCCCTTCTCCTCACCGAAACGGCAATGGTCGAGACGGCGGCAGGCATAGTCGATGAGATGGGAGTACTCCTCCGGGATGGTATCGGTCTTGAGATGGCGGCGGCAATAGAGTTCAACCATCTCTCGCACAATCTTCTTACTCTGTTCTATCTTGCTATTCTTCATCTTCAATTTATCTTTTCGCAAGACAAAGATAGCAATAAAATTCCGAAAAGAAGCAGGTGGAGAACAATTATTAACTTCCGGATGTATTTTTAAGAGACAACACACGTAGTAAGGAAATAATTTCATACCTTTGCGCAAGTAAAGACTATAAGGCATAAAACTGAATCATGACGCGACAAAATCAAGACAAGGAAAAGATATCACTGTTGTTCATCTGTTTAGGCAACATTTGCCGTTCACCGGCAGCCCACGCCATCATGCAGCGCGATGTCGACGATGCTGGTCTCACCGACCGCTTCTCTATCGACTCAGCAGGCATCGGGCCATGGCACGTGGGCAGTCTTCCCGACCGACGAATGCGGCAGCACGGTTCCCGGCGCGGTCTCGACATCAGCCACATAGCACGGCAGTTTGATGCCAGCCTCGACTTCCGCTCGTTCGACTACATCGTGGTCATGGACGACGACAACTACCGCACCATCACGAAGATGGCATCCACCGACGCCGACCGCAGGAAAGTCATAAAGATGGCCGACTACTTGAAAGACCATCCCGGTGCGCAGTCGGTTCCCGACCCGTACTATGGCGACGGTGCCGACTTCGAGCTGGCGCTGGACTTGATTGAGGACGGATGCAGCCATCTGCTGCAAGCGATAAACGGGAAGGAGGATAATCTTGCAATGGATTGACGGCGACACGGCACGCACAAGGCTCAACCAGTGGGGCAGCGGCGAGCGTCCGTTCTTTTTCCTCACCGACTACGCACATCAGAGATGGCTCGTTGAGGATGCCGACAGCCTGCCACAGGAAGAGATTCTCATAGCTTTCCCATCGTTCAGCAACATCAACCACGAGGCGACGGAACCGGTCCCATTCACGTGGCAGCCTCATCCTATTACGGCCGACGAATACCGTAAGAAGTTCGAAATAATCCACCGCAACATGCTCGCCGGCAACAGCTATCTGGCCAACCTCACCTGCCGCATACCATTGGAGACCAGTCTCACGCTGCGCGACATCTTCATGAGGGCCCGTGCCCGCTATCGTCTGTGGGTAAAAGATAGGTTTGTATGCTTCTCGCCCGAGAGTTTCGTCCGTATCGACAACGGCATCATCAGCAGCTACCCCATGAAAGGAACCATCAGCTGCAGTGTGCCACATGCTGAGCAGACGCTCCTCGACGACCGCAAGGAGGCCGCCGAGCATGCCACCATCGTCGACCTCATACGCAACGACCTCAGCCGTGTGGCAAACCATGTGACCGTCAGTCGCTACCGCTACGTGGAACGTCTGGAGACTTGCAATGGAGCTATACTGCAAACGAGTTCGGAAATAACCGGACAACTGTCGGCCGACTACCGCCGGCACATCGGCGACATACTCATGGCGCAGTTGCCGGCAGGATCGATAACGGGGGCCCCGAAGAAGAAAACCGTCGAGATTATACGTGAGGCCGAGGGCTACGACCGGGGGTTCTACACCGGTGTGGCGGGCATCTGCTGTCGGGGTCAGGTGGACAGTTGCGTGCTTATAAGATTCATCGACAACGAAAACGGAAAACTGTTCTTTAAGGCCGGCGGCGGCATCACGGCTATGAGCGACTGGCAGAAAGAATATCAGGAAATAAAGGAAAAGACTTATGTACCCTTTTGTTGAGACTGTAAGGATTGAGGATGGCATGATGCAAAACATCAGTTACCACCAGCAGCGGATGGAACGGACCATGAAACGTTTCTTTCCCGATACCCGTGTGCCCTCGCTTGCCGAGATTCTTGCCGCACGGCAGTGGCCAGTCGGTAAGACCTGGAAGGTGCATATAGAATATGACGCTGGTGGTATAGGCAGCATCAGGGCTGACGAATATCACATCCGCAACATTAAAAGGCTGCGCCTCGTGACGTGCAACGACATCAACTACGAGTATAAAAGTGCTGACCGACATCAACTTGAAGCACTGAGAGCCATGAAAGGCGATGCCGATGAGGTGGTCATCGTCAGGGACGGACTCATCACCGACACATCCTATTCCAACATTGCCCTCTTCGACGGCCATCGGTGGGTGACGCCCCGGCATCCTTTGCTCCGCGGAACTATGCGGCAGTCACTGATCGATGCAGGACTATTGGCGGAGCGCGACATAAACGCCACCGAATGGAACAGCTACGAAAAGGTGAGCCTCATCAATGCCATGATGCCATTGGGATGCCTTGTTTGCTGCACCGATTAACGCGGAAAGTCGACTGATTGGCACAAAGTGATGAATTTTCGGCAAACGGAATTCAATCTTGAACTTTCGTTCCCATCATCTTGCACAATAGGAAGAATCTTATTATTTTTGCAGCACAAAACCTACAAAAAAAACAAAAACGATGAAAGGAATAATCACAGCCAAAGAGCTCCGAATGGCACGTCCGTTTGATACCGTCTGTGCCACCGACACTTACTATACCCAATTTGCAAACCGGCTCAACAATAAATTACTCGGATTTGCCGATAAAAATGGTGCCAATAAAACATTTATCCACCGGTTAGCCCTGAGACTGACTCTATATCTTGAGGATATCGTAGCCGACATGGGCGTATGGCATTCGTTCTCCGACCTCTGCATGAAACTCTACGGCCATCCGGTACCAATGTATCACAGCGATGAGGAGTACTATCCCGACGAGCCCAGCCATGATGCCGTGAGATACCTGATATGGCATGAGGCCAGCGATATGGCACCGGACCAAATATTCGACGCCGACACCTTTTTGGCAGACTTAGCCGAAGAAGCCTTCGCGATGGTCGACGCAGCCTTCGAGGATGCTCCCATCAATGAGGAGGGAAAGAAACAGATAGAATCTATCATCGAGTATGCCGGCGAAGGATTCAACGAATTGCGCGAGAGTCTCAACTGGATTATCTTCGGATGCTATATCACTGCAGGAGAACGTGTCAGCGAGATGATAAGAACGGAAATAAGCGCATTGCCGGAGAAAGGCCCGTTAAAGGGTATGACCAGTTCGATGAAAGAATACTTTGTCATTTCAAGTACAAAGTTCTTCAATAATATCGGACCATTGGCTCTGAAACCATACGAATGGTTAGGGCAGTTGGCCACGACGACGGGCCACGACAATATTGCCGACATGATAAGCGAAATAGAGACCATTAAACCTGACACTTATAAGTATACTCCTACTGACGACGACCCCCTGACGTTGGAGAATCTCCACGGCAAGGTCATAAAGGTATCGCGTGAGGAGCTTAATATGGACGACAGGATAATTATGAGCCATAGCGGTCTCATTGCTTCTTTTGTCTTTTTCAAAGGCGAATGGCGGCTAAACGGAGTGCTGATGCCTCTGCAATTATCTGACGGTCAGTTTGAAGATATCAAAAAGGACCAACCCGATTATCTTGAGCCAGGGCAGAAACTCATGACGGCGGAGATGATTCTCGAAAAGATTGGAGGGCACCGACTTGTATACTTTAAGGATGCCGAAGAAATGACAGACTACCTTCATGAGAAGCTAAATTATTCCAAAGACGAGATAAAAGGCAGTTCCATCGCCGATATGGAGATGCCTTGCATGTTCATCGACACCGATGACAATAATGATCCGCAGTTCTTCGCACAGAACATTGAGGAGTACATTAAGGCCCCGGACAATCCTTACTACGATGCCGAGGATGCAAAGGCAAGCGGCATCAGCCTGCTTTGGGACCCGACATCAGCCTCAACTAACATGGTTAACTACCTCATCGACAACGAGTTGCTCCCCGACATAGAAAGCCATTTCGTATTCAGTCAGAAGTGTACCCACAAGCAACGATTAGCCGACATGAACTTCTTCATGCGCTTCAGCAGAATGGACAAGTACTAAACTGATGGATGCCAATGTCAGCATAACCGACTGATAACGAACCCATAGCAGCTGCATGGAACGACACCGAGCGTTTCCATGCAGCTATTTGGAAAAACGACTGATTTTAGAGAGTGAAGAGATTTCAGTCGTCTTTCGCTGCTACAAGGTCATTAATCTGGTCTAAGACCTGCTTGAATGTCCGTTGCTGACTACGAAAAATCTTAACCGCATATATTATGCCGACGACAAGACCTACGCAACTGCCAATGAGACCTCCCCAGGCGGCGCTCGTAAGAATCTCACTCTGGAAGTCGATATTTTGGTAAAAGTCGACGAGAAACCATATAAACAGCACGAATGTCAACGGCATAGTGACCATCATCTCTATAGAGCTCAACCGCAGGGCGCGTTGCAGGCGTAACGCCGTGGGAACAAGATCGTCGGCCATGAACTCCTCTTCTTTTATACGATAAACACGGTGGTCAAAGATCATGGCAGCAATACAGACCACGCATATTGCAAGAACCGGTCCCCATGACAGATTGAAAACTCCTGCGAAAATGGGGTAGCATACGAGTACTATCGGCAGGAGGATATTCGACTGGAGGTTGAGATAACGGTTGATACTGGAATAGTTGTTCTTCATCGACTCACGAAGAAGCCGATCGTTAATGATTATTTCCTTATCGAGTTTCTCCTGTAGAATTGCCATCTGACGGCGCATTTCTTCGAGGATGTTATTTTCTTGTGTATTCATAACTCTGTAGTTTTTAAACTGTTACGCGTATTATTCACGGTTATCGCCACTCATCGCCTTGAGCTGTTCCTTGATACGGAAAAGTCTTACCGAGACATTTTTGGTAGAGATTCCTACTATTTGCCCTATCTCATCGTAGCTCATATTCTCGAGCCACAATAATACAATGGCACGATCGAAAGGGCCGAGACGGGCAATCCTACTGCGGAGCATCTGCACTTGCCGCGTATCGGCATCACTGTCCTCAAAGAGGTTGATGTCCATCGTCAGAGGAACGGTTTTGCGCCGTCGCTTTTTACGGTCGAGCGAGATGCACGTGTTCAGGCTCACGCGATATACCCAAGTGCGGGGACTGCTCCTGCCCTGGTAGCCCTTGAAACCCTTCCATAGATTGATAATCACTTCCTCAAAGAGGTCGGCAACCTCATCTTCATCCTTGGAGAACATATAGCAAACCGTGTAGATGGTGCTCTTCTGTTCTCCGACGAACCGGGCAAACTCTTGTTTTGTTTGTTCTGATACCATCATTGTCGTTGATTTGATTTTCTCATTAGACGCTTATTCTTCCGAAAAACTACAGAAAAACGGAAGAATTTTTCCTATCATCTTCGTTCCGCGAACGATTTCATAAAATTGACCCATGAACAACGAGTGACAAAGGCGAAGTAACTAAATTCTATATTACAACAAAGGCTCTCGCCACCATTTCCGTAGTGGCGGGAGCCTATGAACGAAAGAAATCCATAAAGGACAGAATCGTTACTATGCATATAACCGTTTCTCATTGAGAAGCTGAGTTCTCAGCCGTCTCATCGCGCCGGTGTGCCTATGGCAGCATCAGGCATCTGGATATGAAGCATAGCGCAAATGGTCGGTGCTATATCGGTGATATTCAGTGGTTTGGTACTCTCGCCATGTTCCACATTCCATCCGTAGAGGATGAACGGGATATGAACATCGTATGCCATGGGCTGTCCGTGTTGCGTACCGCGATAAGTCGGCGATACCTCAGCGCCGAAAACTTGTGGACGTGTCACTACAGTGATGTCACCGGAACGTCCGGGGAAGATGCCATTTACGAGCCGCGACTTTATTGGTTCAGGGACCGTCGACTCCATAATCTTGTTGTTGTCGACAACCCATAAGAACTGCTTGTCCTTGCGGAGGAGTGCTATAGCAGCATCAACGACTTTCTGCTTGTCGGCCGGAGCATAGGCTTTGTCGTTGAAGTAGAAGTGGTAATTGTCCTCACCAAGGACGGGATTGGCCGTCAGCTGAGGGAATTTCTCACGCAAGCCCTTATTGAGTTCGGCCACCGACTTGTCGTAATCCCAACCGTCGGCGGGAATGCGGTGCTGCTTGAGGAAGTTGTAGTTGTGCGAAGCCCCGTGGTCAGCGGTGAGGAAGAGGAGGTAGTTGCCCTTTCCGACCTTCTCGTCAAGGTAGTTGAGGAATCCGGCAAGATCATGGTCGAGACGCATGAATACGCTCTTATTCTCCTGTCCGCGGGTTGAATACTTATGTGCAATGGCATCTGTCGACGATATGCTGACAGTGAGCATATCGGTCTGACCTTCAGTCTGACCAAGACGCTCATTGTCGACGGCAGCCTCAGCCATCTTAAACGTCATCGTCACTCCCTCATCATTAGTCTTGATATTGAAGTTTGGTTTCGTATGGTTGGCTTTATTGAAATCTTTAACCCATTGCGGTAAGTCGTTCATATAGAACGTACTGGAGACGAAATGTCCGGCCGAAGTGTCCCACCAGTATGCAGCATCGGCACTATGACCGGCAGGGAGGATGGCGGCACGGTCCTTGAGAGCCACACCGATGACTTTCGACCGGAAGTCGGTGGCCAGATGGAGCTCGTCGCCAATCGTCGTACCGAGCATCCGGCGCGGGCTCATCTGTCCCTCAGCACTGTTGGAGCCAACGCTTCTCACCGTGGTATCTGTGCAGCAATAAACGTTCTTGCCATTCTCCCAGAACCAGTTGCCGGCGATTCCGTTCAGTGCAGGCACCGAACCAGTGTAGATGCTCGCATGGCCCACGGCAGTAACTGCGGGCGAATAGTTTATCTGCGTGTTCTCATAAGAGAAGCCTTCGCTAAGCAACCGTCGCAGGCCGCCGGTGCCATAGTCGTTGTAGTAATAGTAAAGATAATCCCACCGCATCTGGTCGACGACAATGCCCACAACCAGTTTCGGACGTGACACCTGCGCTCCGCAGGGCAGCAGGGCAAGCAGCATGATGGCTAAAGCCAAAAATTGTTTCTTCATGACAATACAAATAATTAATATTGTTTACCTAAATATGATTGCGTTTTTAACCGTGGATTTACCCACATCGTACATTGAATTTTATAAAGTGTGACAAAGGTATAAATTATTCTTCAATCCTTTGGCGTAGTCGCAAGTTTTTTGTAACTTCGCAATCGATATTTAATATTAATGAAATGATACTATGGAGCCAGAACGATACAGCCATTTCATAAGTGAGATAAAGGAGTTCTTGCCGTCGGAGAATATCTACACCGACAGTCTGCGCACACTGGCCTGGGGAACCGATGCCAGTTTTTACCGTATTGTGCCCCGTGTGGTTGTCCGCACCCGGGATGCAGTCGACGTCTCGCGGGTAATGGCCGCCTGCTCCCACAATCATATTCCTTACACATTCCGCGCCGCCGGCACCTCCCTTTCGGGTCAGTCGCTCAGCGATTCGGTGCTTATCGTGGCCGGAAAGAACTGGCGGAAATACGACCTCGGCACTGACGGCAGCGTTGTCACACTGCAGCCGGGACTCATCGGCGCTGAAGTCAACCATCTGCTGAAGCCCTACGGCCGTGTGTTCGGGCCCGATCCGGCATCGGTGGGAGCTGCAATGATTGGCGGCATAGTGGCCAACAACGCATCGGGAATGAACTGTGGAGTACATGCCAACAGCGACCGGCTGCTCGTTTCGGCCGAGATGATTCTCGCCGACGGAACAATTCTTGACACCGGCGACGAGAAAAGCAGGGCTGAGTTCAGGACTTCGCATCCCGATTTTCTGCGTCGAATAGAGGAGCTCCGCGACAGAGTGCGTGCTGACAAGGGTCTCACGGAGAAGATAAAATATAAATACAGCATTAAAAATGTTACCGGACTGAATATCCGTCCTCTCGTTGCCTACGACGATCCGTTCGACATCATTGCCCATTCACTGGTCGGCAGCGAGGGCACACTGGCCTTCATCTCGTCGGTAAGGATGCGCACTCTCGGCGATTATCCGTTCAAGGCAACGGCAATGGTCTACTTCACGACGATGAAGGAGAGCTGCAATGCCGTCGTGGCCCTGAAAAAGCTGCACGCAACGGGCGACGATATGGAGCGCACGGGTGAGGACCTGATGGTGAAAAGTGCCGAAATGCTCGACTATATGTCGTTGGCTTCGGTTGGCGATCCGGTCTTTGAGCAATATAAGAAGGATGTCGATGCAGGACTGATTGACGGTGTAAGTCCGGGCGATTACCACAATCTGACGGCATTGCTGACAGAGACCAAGGCTGCAACCGAGGCCGGTTTGAGCACGAGGGTGAAGGCCGTCAGCGACTGTCTCAGCAGTTTCTCGCTCTACCGGCCGGTATCTTTCACCACCGACGCTACCGAACAGTCGCGGCTGTGGGCCATGCGCTCAGGCATTTTCCCGAGCGTTGGCGGTATGCGGCCTACCGGAACGAGCTGTCTCATAGAGGATATAGCCTTCCACGTTGAGGACCTCCCTGAGGCGACCGTCAGACTCCAGAAGCTCATTGCCGACCATGGCTATCACGATGCGTGCATCTATGGTCATGCATTTGAGGGCAACTACCATTTCATTCTGAATCAGAGCTTTGCAAGCGAGAAAGAAGTTGAACGCTACTCCGAGATGATGCATGACGTAGCCAGGCTCGTTACCGACTATGGAGGCTCACTGAAAGCCGAGCATGGCACGGGCCGCAACATGGCTCCTTTCGTTGGAAGGGAGTGGGGCGACGATGCCCTGAAGGTCATGCACGAGCTGAAGGACATCTTTGATCCCGAAGGCCTCATCAACCCGGGAGTAATCTTCAACGACGATCCCGAGTGCTTCATCCACAATCTCAAACCCCTGCCAGTACTTTCGTTCGACTATTCGCGCCTCGACAGTCTGCCGCCGACAATCTCAGCCAAGGAGATGATTGAAGGGGCAAAGCGGGCCAACAAATGCATCGAGTGCGGATTCTGCGAGTCCCACTGTGTCAGCTGTGGCTTCACTCTCAGTTCCCGACAGCGCATAGCATCGATGCGAACGATACTCGCCCTGCGCGACAGCGGCAACGACAAGGCCCTTCTCGACGAGCTGACCGGCGAATATAAGTATCTCGGTGAGCAGACATGTGTTACCGACGGCCTCTGTTCGACATCGTGTCCTATGAAGATCAACACCGGCGATATGACCCATCTCATCCGGCAGATAGGGATGATGGACCACAAGCAGCTATATAAAATAGGTGAATTCGGTGCCAACCACATGGCAGGAATAAAGAAGTGCCTGCGCGGGGTGCTGAAGACGGCTGCCTTGGGACACACAGTTCTCGGCACATCAGCGATGACACGGGTGTGCGAAGGACTCAACAAGGCCGGACTGCCACTGTGGACCCCGGCCATGCCACACAGCCGCCGACAGCCTACGGAGAAGATTCTCGCTAATCAAAACGCTGCCACCGACAGTGAGGAAATCCCGACAGTAGTCTACTTCCCGTCGTGTATCAACCAGACCATGGGGCTGCCCCGCAACACCAACAGCAAGCGGCCGCTTGTCGAAGAGACGGTGTCGCTGCTGCAAAAGGCCGGGTTCAGGGTTGTCTTTCCAAAGGGAATGGAACGGATGTGCTGCGGTCAGATATGGGAAAGCAAAGGAATGATCGACATTGCCGACCGCAAAAGCAAGGAGCTCGAGGCCGCTCTCTACGAAGCCTCTGCCCACGGCAAGTATCCCGTTCTCTGCGACCAGAGTCCCTGTCTGCACCGGATGAAGAAAGTTATGAGCAGCGTGAGCCTCTACGGGCCGGTGGAATTTATCCTTACTTTCCTCAAGGACAGACTATTATGGCATAAGACCGACCGCCGCATAGCCATCCATCTGACATGCTCGACGCGCGAACTCGGTGTCGCCGACGACTTCATCCGTCTCGCCCGCATGTGCTCATCATCCGTCCTCGTGCCCGAAGGCATCGGCTGCTGCGCCTTCGCCGGCGACCGCGGATTCACCTACCCCGAGGAGAACCGCTACGCTCTGCGCGACCTCCGGCACCAGGTTTCTGCCTTCGGTGCCACCGAAGGCTACAGCAATAGCCGCACGTGTGAGATTGGACTTGCGGCCAATTCCGGCATAACATACCGCAGCATAGTGTATCTTGTCAACGAATGTACCGAACCAAAGCATACAAACAACATATAATTTCAGACTACCTACATGCATCGCATATTAGTGATTAATCCAGGGTCGACATCGACCAAGATTGCCGTTTACGAAGATTCGAAACAGATTTTCGAGAGTGACATACGCCATACCCCCGAGCAACTCGCTCAGTTTCAAGGAGTTTGGGACCAGGAGCCCTTCCGTCTTCAAGTGGTCATCGACGAGCTCAACAAGCACAATATTCCCATGCAGCTCGATGCTGTCGTCGGCCGTGGTGACCTTTCGCATCCTGTGCAGAGCGGAACCTATGAGGTTACCGACGACATGATAGCCGCCGCCCGCAACGCGCACCACGTTCATGCTTGCGATATCGGGGGCGCGCTGGCCCGCGACATTGCCGGACGCGTGATGCCATGTCGGGCTTTCATCACCGACCCCGGCACCGTCGACGAGCTTGCACCGGAGGCTCACATCTGCGGATTTCCCGATTTCGACCGCAATCCTATATGGCATGCCCTGAACCAGAAGGCCATTGCACGTCGCTACGCCAAGGAGCAGGGAACGAGATATGAGGATCTCAGACTCATCATCTGCCATCTCGGCGGAGGCATTTCCATCGCTGCCCACGACCACGGCAGGGCTATCGACGCCAACAACGCCCTCGACGGCGAGGGCCCTTTCTCGCCGGAGCGCTCGGGATCGCTGCCCGTAGGTGCCCTCGTCCATCTGTGTTTCAGTGGGAAGATGACCGAGAAGGAGATTATGAACCGCATTGCCGGCGACGGAGGAATGAAGGCTTTTCTCGGCACCAACGACATGAGGGAGGTGGAACAGCGCATCGCTGACGGCGACAAGAAGGCAAAACTCATTGCCGACGCGATGATATGGCACACCGCCAAGTGGATAGCGGCCGAAGGAGCTGTGCTCTGCGGCAATGTCGACGCGATTTTGATAACAGGTGGAATGGCGCATTCTAAATACGTCATCGACGGACTGAAGAAGCGCATTTCGTTCCTCGCACCGGTGACCGTCTACCCCGGACAGGACGAGATGTTGGCTATGGCCCAGAACGCCCTACGAGAGCTCGAAGCCGAAGAGTAGTTCCGAATGACAAGCAACGTCATCAGCAAGACGAAAAATAATCATTTTCAGACAGTTACGGCATAACAACAGAACACAAAATTCAAACAAAATAAATTATGGACATGAGTAAAAATCTCAAAAACAAAAATGATGTCACACCTCTAAGCAAGGAGGCACAACCGAAGTCGGAGTGCACAACGATTATCGTCGGAGAGAATCAGACCGCTGACGGTTCACATATCTTCGCCCGTTCGGAGGACTTTGACGCTCTCCGCACAAAGAACTTCATCGTAAAGAAGGACACTGCCAATGGCCCGGAGGAATTCATTGCCGCCGACAGTCCCTTCCACTGCAAACTGCCGAAGGAGGCACTGGGCTACACCGGACTTCCCGACTATCAGTACCACGAGGAATGGGGAAGTGCCGGATGGAACACAGCCGGTGTGGGTGAGAGCTCTACCGAGACCATCTTCTCGTCGCCCGAAGCCCTGAAAGCCGACCCCTACGTTGCCGACGGACTATCGGAGTGCTGCACCTACAACACAGTTCTGCCCTACATCAAGACAGCCCGCGAAGGTGTGGAGCGGCTCGGTGCAATGATTGAGAAGTACGGGTCGGCCGAGGGATTCGGCATCGGATTCATCGACTCGAAGGAGACATGGTATCTCGAGAATGCCGGCGGACACCGCTGGCTGGCCTGCCGCATGCCTGCCGACAAGTATTTCGTCACCGGAAACCAGAGTCGTTTCCGCCACTACGACCCCAACGACAAGGAGAACTTCATGGCATCAGCCGACCTCATTGAGTTCGCCGCAAAGAACGGACTCTACGACCCTGCCAAGGGAGAGTTCGACTTCCACGAGGCTTACTCTAAGGACGACATCGCTGATACGACCTACAACTACCCGCGTGTATGGGGACTGCAGGGCATCTTCTCGCCCGACATCAAGAATGATGTGACGAAGAACACATTCCCGGTCTTTGCTGAGGCCGACCATAAGATAAGCATCGCCGACCTCCGCCGCGCCTTCCGCTTCCACTACGACGGCACCGACCATGACCCATATCTCCACAACAACGGCAAGGAGCCTTACCGTCCGGTAAGCATCTTCCGCACAACGCAGACCCATATTCTGCAGAACCGTCCGTGGCTGCCTAAGGAGATAGGATGTCTCACATACGTGGCTGAGGGCATGGCCGACCTCGGAGTATTCCTTCCTCTGTATCAGGGCGTTACCGAATTCCCGAAACCTTACTTCGTCGGCGACGACAAATGCTCCGACGATTCAGCTTATTGGACATTCCGTAAGGTGATGGCTCTCGGCATGGTCAACTACAACGCTTATGCACCAATAATCAAGGAGACTTACGCAGCCCTCGAGAAGGAGAACGACCAGCGCCAGAAGGAGATGGAGGACGAATATGTAGCACTCGTCAAAGCCGGCAGGCCAATGGCTGCCCACGACCTTCTGCAGGCCTTCTCCGACCGCACTCTGAGTCACGCCCTCGCAGTTGCCCACGACCTTGAGAACAGACTCTTCACTCGTCTGACCGCAGATATTCAGAAGGAATATATGTTCCACGGAGCATAAACCTACCCATCCGCGACGAGCGATGAGCCGCAATAAAATGCAATAGAACAGCTATCGCACAATTTCTTTACATGGACTCCACAATGGAATCCATCCGCAGCCTTGCCTGCAGCGTTCACGTTGCAGGCAAGGCTTTTTCATTTTAGCACGAAAATATCATTTCTTCACGAAAGCAATTTATCTTCTCAAGATGAATGAAACAATCGTAAATCCAACGAAATAGATAGATATTGAAATGTAAAAGTATTTCATCTCGCATGCGTTTCTATCCCGCCTTTGTTACTATCTGATTATCAGCAATTTACAATTTATGCCATTTTGCGTTCTGAAACGGGCCGTTTTAGAACGCAAAACGGACCGTTTCGGACGATGAAACAGGCCGTTTCGCAAGCCCAAACGGCACATATCGGAATGCTGTAAATATATTTCACATATTTTGAATGGTTGTAATCATGCTTGGATAACATCTCCACACGAAAAAGATTAACCAACTTTACAGTTACATTCAGGTTGCTTTTGGATTTCATTGTGTCGCAGCAATTCGATCTTTTAGCCTTTGCAACGTCAGTTTTGGAAAATTATTGGTAACTTTGCAAACAAAAGAGAGAAACATAGTAGAATTTATATGCAAAACAAGAGAAGATCTTTCCTGCACCAGTGTCTTTTCGACGATTCCGAACAGGTAGCGAAAGGACAGGGCAAGAACATTATCCCGCCACCTGAGCGTGAGTCGAAATGGAAACAATATAAGGAGAAATTCAAGGACCCACTGATCATTGTCCTCGAGGTAGTATTCTGCTTTGCCGTCATCGTGGCTATCTACGAGGCCACCGTCGGCGGCAAGGGCATGGAGGCTTTCCTTGATCTCATCGGCATTCCCGTTGCCATTCTGTTGGCTACCACCGTCGGTTTCTTCTTCGAGATGAAAGCCGGGAAGGAATTCGACATCCTCATCACCGAGAAAGACAAGCGCCCCGTGAAAGTGTACCGACGATACCACAACGACGGCAAGGAGACAATAAAACTGCGCGAGGTGAAACGCCAGAACGTCTGCTTAGGCGATTACATCTACCTCGAGAGCGGCGATGAGGTTCCTGCCGACGGTGAGCTCTGCGAGTCGAACTCGCTGCTCGTCGACGAATCGAACTTCACAGGTGAACAATTTGCCCGCAAGTCGGCGTACGAACAGGACTTCGATGCTGAGGCCACATTCCCGACCAATAAAGTGCTGCGTGGCTCAACGGTCATCGACGGCAACGGCATCTTCCGCGTCACGGCCATCGGCATGGATACCGTCGAGGGCAAGGGAGCCGCCAAGACGCAGGAAGGCAGCGATGTCGACACCCCGCTCAACAAGCAGCTCAAGTCGCTCGGCTCCGTAATATCGAAGGCCAGTTTCGCCATTGCCATACTCATCGTGGCCGGACGACTGCTCTACTATTTCTTTTTCGACGGCAATGCAGCCAACAACCACGACATTGTAGACATCATCGAGTTCACCCTGAACTCCATAATGCTCGCTGTGACCCTCATCGTCGTTGCCGTGCCGGAGGGACTGCCAATGAGTGTCACCATCAGTCTGGCCCTGAGCATGCGCAAGATGCTCAAGGAGAACAACCTCGTCCGCAAGCTCCACGCCTGCGAGACTATGGGCGCAGCCACCGTCATCTGCACCGACAAAACCGGAACGCTGACGCAGAACAAGATGACCGTCACCAACCGCGACTTCTACGGCGACGATGCCGAGAAGAGAATAGAGCTGAATATTGCCCTGAACTCTACAGCCGAAATATCCCTCGACGACAACGGCAAGGAGAAAGCTCTCGGCAATCCGACGGAGGGAGCGCTTCTCTTCTGGCTCAGGGACAAGGGCATCGACTACGACAAGGTGCGCCACGAATACAGCGCCGACAACGTGCAACCTTTCTCTACCGAGCGGAAATATATGGAATCGGAGTTCACTGCCAAGACACCGGGCCCCGACGGCACTGCGCCGTTGCACATGCGGTTCATTAAAGGAGCACCAGAGGTGGTCCTCGCTATGTCGGAAAGTATCGGCAACGGCACCACAAAAGACCATATCGAGACCATGCTCAAGGAGTATCAGCAACGAGCCATGCGCACACTGGCTTTCGCCTCGCAGCGTGAGGTCGACGGCAAGTGGACACCGCTGACCTTCGACGGCATCGTCGGCATCGCCGACCCCGTGCGCAAGGATGTCAAGGCGGCTATCAGCGACTGTACCCGCCGTGCCGGAGTAAGAGTCATCATCGTCACCGGCGACAACCTCACGACAGCCAATGAAATTGGCCGACAGGTGGGACTCCTCGCCGACGACGAGAAACCGCAAACCATTACAGGCCAGGAGTTTGAGGCCATGGACGACGCTGAGGCCTCCCGGCTCGTGAGCAATCCCGACTTCAAGATTATCTCCCGCGCGCGTCCCGACGACAAGGCGCGGCTCGTCACGCTCCTACAGAAGCAGGACGAAGTCGTGGCGGTCACCGGCGACGGCACCAACGACGCACCGGCTCTGAGCAAGGCGCAGGTGGGACTCTCTATGGGAGCGGGAACGGCGCGCGCCAAGGAGGCCAGCGACATAACCATCATCGACAACTCTTTCTCAAGCATTGTCAGGGCAATCATCTGGGGACGATCGCTGTATCTCAACATCCAGCGGTTCATACTCTTCCAGATGACAATCAATATCTGTGCTTGTCTCATCGTACTCGTGGGAGCCTTCACAGGCATCGACTCACCGCTCACCGTCACCCAGATGCTGTGGGTGAACCTCATCATGGATACTTTTGCAGCTGGAGCACTCTCGTCGCTGCCCGCCGACGAGGAGGTCCTCGACAAGAAACCGCGCAACCCGAACGCTTTCATTATCGACCGGAAGATGCTGTCGCGAATCATAGGTGTCGGACTGGTGTTCTTCGTCATCCTCTTCGGACTATGGCAGCTGCTGTGGCATCATGATGTAACGCCATCCGAGGGATTCGTGAGCCTCTTCTCGGCCGACGCACTGAAGAGTGCCGTAGGGCAGTATCTCGACTTCTCGAAAGCGAAACCGCACATCTCAGCCTACGAGATGGGAATATTCTTCTCGTTCTTCGTCTTCATGCAGTTCTGGAACCTCTTCAACGCCAAGTACTTCCGCACCGGACGCAGTCTGCTCCAGGATCTCGTCGACATCTTCCGCAACCGGCAGGCCGTGGCCAAATCCTACAGCAAGGGATTCATCGGCGTAATGCTCATCATCTCCATTGGCCAGATTGTTCTCGTCAATCTCGACGGGGTGATGTTCAATGTCGCGCCGCTGACGGCTTCTGACTGGGTGTACATCATCATCGCCACGTCGCCGATAGCGTTTGTTCCCGACATCATCAGGACAATCCAGAACATCATTTCCCGTCTGAAAAGAAAGGAAACTTCAAAATAACACAAACATTAATACAAATCACTATGTTAAAAAAATTACTATTTTTTGTGTTCCTCCTCGTTCCATTGACGATGGCCGCCGAGGACAACGACACGGTGAAGTTCAAGCTTTTCGATGCCGTCACGTTCTATGACGGCTATCTCTACTCGAAGAATCCCGACAGTCTCGTCAACGACGGCGTTCTCCGCCACTCCACATCGCTATATGCCGTCCCGCTCAACGATTCTATCCTCAACAACATCGGCGACAGCGTGTGGCTGAAGGTCTACGTTCAGGCCTGCTGCGACAACTACGACCGCATAGGCAACATCAACCTCGCATTTGTTCCCAAGGGCAGCACGACGTACATTGCCGACAGTGTCAGCCGCATTGAGCTCGGCCGCTTCATAACTCCTTTCATGGACAAGAACAAAAAGCCCGATACAGTGCCATACGCCTATCGGGTCGACTACCTGAGTCAGATTCTCCGCGACGACAGTATCCGCAGCAAGTACGACCTGTGGATGGAGTTCGAGCTCTTCGGCGTTCCCTATGCCGCCAACCAGGAAATTACGGGCTGCGCGGGACGCTCCGACGTATTCAAAGGCACCCTCATCCTCGAGACGTCAAAGCCCGCACGACCACTCATCGGCACCGATGTGCTCATACCGATAGCAATGAAGCATCTCGCCGACCGACAGAACAACCTCAACAACTATAATGTCAACGCCACCGACACCATCGGCAAGACAACGAAGACGTGGACATTCACCGTCCCGCGCGATGTTACTGACGCACAGTTCGTTGTCGTCACGTCGAACCACGGAGCCAACAGTGGCGGCGAGGAGTACAACCGCCGCTGGCACTACATCTACTACGACGGCGACCTCGTGCTCAGCTATCGTCCGGGGCGCAAGAGCTGTGAGCCCTTCCGGCAGTACAACACCCAGGCCAACGGCATCTACGGCCGCGGAAAGCGCAGCGACTGGGTGTGGCAGTCGTTCAGCAACTGGTGCCCTGGCGATGTCATCGATAACCGCATCATCAGTCTCGGAGCCGTGAGCGCTGGAACACACACCATCCGCATCTCTGTTCCCGACGCGCAGTTCGTGGGGCAGCAGGGCGACATTCCGGTGTCAATTTTCTTCCAGGGGCTCACCGAGGGCTCACTGCCCACCGGCATCACGCCCCTGCGCGCCGACGGCACACCGGTACCGTCGAAACCGGAAGTCGACATGAAGGTCAGCGGATCGCACATCACTCTCACGAGCACTCATAAAATCTACGACGTGTCGGTTTACGATGTCAACGGCAAGCGGCTGCACAGTCAGGAGGGCACCCAGCCCATCGACATCAGCAGTCTGCCTCATGGAGTATATCTCGTCAATGCCGAAATGGACAACGGCTTCGTCGAGGTACACAAGATTCTGAAATAGAACCATCAGCCGCAGCGCAAGCAATAAGCCTGACAGCAATAAAAACATAGCGCGAAACGTGCATAATCACATCATCGTGGAATTATGCACGCTACGCGCTTTTATTCTTTATTCGGGATAGAATATGCTCCCACGCAAGATGAAACTATAAACGTTTCGATGTGATTCTGCTGAAATATCGGGTTGAAAGCAAGGAGGAACAAGATGAATAAAACTAAAAACGGTTGCAGAGAAAACTCCGCAACCGTCAGTGAATAAGTCTAATATATTTTGACCCAATAAGTCAATCAAACCATAATTCGCCACCAACAACTTCATAAGATGGTGTTGTTTGTGTGGTTTCCTCCCTTTCGTAGTCCACGTAAATCTGTGGAAAATCTTTCTTTGTCATTAGATAACCCTTTCTCTTTTTTATTAATATTTCAATCTCACACTGCAAAGATACAATAAAAATATTTATAATGCAAACGTTTTCCCAAAAAATATTACTGATTTAATAGATTTTAATCAATAATTACGAGAAAATTGATTAAAGGCTGCTCTACAGCATACTTTTATCGCTGTCGGCACGATAAATGAATAATTTTTATAGTCTAAGCATCAGCGCATTATCTTCAACAAGTACCCAAGTTTATAGAGATTGAAAACCGTGAGGTTGGGATGGCTGCCAGTCAGATTGTTACGAAACGATGACAAAAACCACTGGAGAAATGTTCTTAATATCCCCTTCATGTGCCATCGCTCCAATTTTTCAACAACGGCCATCAGTCGTGAGTAACCCTCCAATTGTTCCCGGAAACGGCAAAGTGTCGAAAGACCCTCCTCGGTTTTGCTAACAAAAGAGGCATTGTCCTCGAAAGTACAGAAACCGATGGGATTGTCGATATGGTCGATGATGATGCCCTCGCGGCGCATCTGCTCACCGTAGACAACATCTTCATAGCCGTACTGCCGGAAGTTGGTGTCGAGGGGATGGGCCAGGAAGATGCTCCTCGGAATCATGAAGTTGCTCGTGTGGAAGTCGCTGTAGGGATGCTCTCGACGCCGCTGTGCCGTATGGGCCTCACGACACGACCGCTCATAGCGGTAGCGCAGGTTGTAGCCCATGCCGTCCTTTGCGGGGACTTCGTAGCCACCATATATAATATGTGTAGGATTCCAAGCATCGACATACGCAGCAATGAAATCGCGGCGCACCACGGTCATATCGCTGTCGATGAACAGCAGACTGTCGTAAGCGGCTTCTCCGGCAAGGAAATTCCTTATCTGAGCCCGTCCGCAATTCTTTATCCGGCGCACAAAGCGGCAGTTGGGCAGAATACCGATTGTACTGTTCGTTGCAAGGACAGAGCGGTCAGTAGAGCCGTCGTCGGCAACGATAATCTCAAAACAGAAACCTTTGGAGACTCTTTTAAGTTCCTCGCATTGCGTAAGCAAGTCGCCGACAAGCTGCCGGCACTCGTCGTTATAGGTGGGTATGAGTATTGATAATCCGTTCATTTGATTACAAAAATACGATTTTTCTTGTATTCGTAACTATTAATCAGCTCTTTTTTTCGCAAATCAAACAATTTAGACTAACTTTGCATCCGAAATTACATTATTTATAATTTATGAAGCGACTACTTCTTGCTGCAGTATTGCTTTTTACGACTGCAACCCTTGCTCTTGCCATCCCCGCCAAACGTTTCTGGCGCACTGTCGTCCAGCCCGACGGCACAGAGCTGAAGCTGATGCTCGTCGGCGACGAGCGTCTGCACTACTTCATCACTGAGGACACAGTGCCGGTCCTCGAGTACAAAAACGCATACTATTATGCCGACGGCATTGGTTTCGGCATGACACGTTCTAACACCCTCGCCCACAACGCTGGCCAGCGTACGGCATCGGAGGCGAAGATGGCACGGGCGGTATCGGCGAAACGAATCGAACAGCTGCGACCCATCACCATGCAGAAGCTCTTCCGCCCCACACGGCCGCTCATGCGCCGCGCCGACAGCAACGGGCCGTTCTACTCGTCCGACCACCGCTCCATCACCGGACAGCACAAGAGTATCGTCATCCTCTGCGAATTCCCTAACAAGAAGTTCGCTGCCGGACACGACTCCACATACTACTGGAATATGGTCAACGAGGAGGGATACACCAACGAGGAAGGGGCCATCGGCTCCATCCACGACTACTTCAAGGACCAGAGCCACGGACTCCTCGACCTGACATTCGATGTTGTAGGACCTATCGAGATGGACTACAACTACAGCCACTACGGTTCGGGAATGTCGCTCGACACACAGACGGGCGACAACAGTTGGGAGTTCGCTTATGAGGCCCTTAACAAGGTCGACAGCCTCTATCCCAACATCAACTGGGCCGACTACGACTGGGACGGCGACGGCGAGGTGGAGAATCTCTACCTTATCTATGCCGGATACGGACAGGCCACCGGTGGCAGTTCAAGCACGCTGTGGCCGGCGCAGACCAACTTCGACGACTACAACAGTTTCGCTGCATACTACGGCTATCCACAGTACAACGTCAACTTCGACGGCATCAAAATCAATACCTTCGCCTACGGTAACGAGCTCTACGGCAGCAGCAGCTACAACAGCAAGCCGCAGGGAATGGGAACAATGACTCATGAGTTCTCACACTGCCTCGGATTCCCCGACCTCTACAACACAGATTACACCAGCTCGGCTGATATGGGCGACTGGTCGATACTTGCGGCCGGTTCCTACGGCGGACCGCAGGGAATAGGATGGGTGCCGGTGGGATATACAGCCTACGAGAAATGGGCTGCCGGATGGATCGACTACAAGGAGTTCGGTGCTATGAACGACACCATCGACAGCATGAAGTCGACATACAACGGAGGCAACGCATACGTCATCTACAACGACAGGATGCTAAAGAACGCCGACCCGAAGAAACTCGAATACTTCGTCCTCGAAAACCGCACACAGAACCGATGGGACACCTATATCCCCGCTCAGGGACTCGAAGTACTCCACGTCAACTACGACGAGGACCTCTGGAAGAACAATAACGTCAACAACGGCTCCAACGGACATTCAAATGTCGTCCTCGTCCCTGCCGACAACAGCAACAGCTCCTACAACGAGCGCTACGACCTCTGGCCATACAACAAGAAGGACAGCATCACACCGAACAGCACTCCTAAGCTGAACTTCTACAACAATCAGCTCGACGGTACAAAGACTTTCGCTAAGAAAATCGTACAGATTAAGTGGCATGCTGCCGACTCCACAGTGTCGTTCATCTTCAATCCTGTCGACACCATGCTGACACCGGCACCGACAGTAGAAGCCAAGCCGATAGCCGCCACAGCCAACTCGGGCAGCACGCGCTACTTCGCCGACTCTACCACCGTCACCCTCACAGCGCCCTTAGGATTCATCCGCTATTCCACCGACAGCGTGAACTGGAAGGACTACACCGAGCCGTTCACAATAAAGGACGACTCGACAACGCTCTATACCTACGCATGGCGCGAGGCCCACGACACATCGAGCGTCGTACAGGTGCTCTTCGTCAAGCAGAAACGTCTCGACCCGCCGGTAATCAGCGGCGACAGCGTATTCGTTGGCTCAACAAAGGTGACTATCACGGCCGACCGCGGACGAGTCTACTATGCCGTCGGCAACTCAACAACTCGTTTCCGACTCTACTCAGTGCCAATCACCGTCAGCTCCACAACCACAGTCAGGGCATTCACACGGTCGACGGAGAATGCTTATCTCAACTCCGACACCACCGTCATGTCGTTCCGGAAGATGGAAGTCTGCGCGGCACCGAAAATTTCCGTCAGCGACGACTCTACATCAATAGTCATCACGACGAATACCGACGGCGGACATATCTGGTTCACCACCGACACTACAAAGGCCTTCACCGAGTATGACAAGCCTATCGACGTCACAACCGTCGACGACTCCATAACCGTCTGGGCATACGTCAGCGCCGAGGGCAAGATCACGTCCGACACCGTCAGCTTCACCTTCGTCGCACCCGAGAAGCAGCCCGATGCCATCAGTGCCATCATCGCCGGTGGACTCACCGGTCGCATAAGCATCTACACCGTCAGCGGTCAACCCGTTGCCACCACCGACCGCATCGAGAGCGTCAGCCTGCGCCCAGGTCTCTACATTGTCCGCGATGAAAAAGGCCGCACGCGCAAGGTGACAGTGAAGTAAACCCACAGTGGCCGGAGCCCCGCTCCCTCACCACGCTACATAACCCAAGCAGGGACCGTACCATCCGGTGCGGTCCCTGCTTCGTTATTCTTCGGTGGCCAGAATCAGCCCTCCCTTATTATAGCTGTCTATAGTCCCTATAACCTATAGCTTCCTATAGCCCCTATAGCTTCCTATAGCCCTATAACTCCCTATGGCTTCCTATGGCTGCCTATTCCCTCCAAGCTATCGGCACATCTCTCAGCTCAATATATCCTCTACATGCGCCATTGCCATCCTCAAAGTCATTGTAGAGAAAGAGCTTTACAAGCTGGAGCTTTTCTGTCTTCTTCGGCACATTGAGAAAGTGCAGACCGTAAGAGCCCAAATCGGCCTTCACGCTGATGCCCTCAGCGACCTTGATACTGTAGGCAGTATTGTCGATGCGGTAAACATTGCCCTCATCGTCGTAGGCTGTCGTCTTGTCGTCGCCGATGTAGTCTATCCTGTCGGTGACCGTCTTAGCCTTCAGTTTCAGGACCACCGACACGTCACCGAAGTTCATGCTCTTGCCAGTGCCGTAGACTTCTACAACCTCCACGTCCAATTTCTTCTCAAATGGATTGTAGAGTGTACCGCCACTGACGATGGCCGTAGCCTGAGCCTTAGGTGCATCATTGCTTTTTGCCGATGGGATTGTGGTGGTAGTCGTCGGGGCAGTCACTTGTTCAACCTTGTTAAGGACTTTCTTGGCTTTCTTGAGAATACCGCCAAGACCTTGTGCCTGAGTGGGAACCGTGCCAAGCAATAAGAACGCAAGGCTGAGAGAGAATAAATTTCGAGTTTTCATTTCGTTGTATTTTTAATAATGTTCTTACTGTGTTCAGCGCAAAGATAAGCACAACATAACACCAAAGCAATAGCAGAGAATCAATTTTACCTATTGAAAGAAAAAAATACCGTTTGAATCTTTTCTTACGCTTTGACAGTATGCTTAGTTCAAACTATTTTCTGTAACTTTGCATCCGTCTACTGCAAGCTCAACAGCTGACTAACGCCACGATTTGTCGCCAGGCCCCGCGTCTCTGTCGGTGCAGAACATTTACTACAAACAAGCAGAACAATGAATAGATTCGAATTCGATGCAGTTATTGAGCCCGTACCCGACAAGGGCGGGGCATATATCAGGGTGCCGATAGACATCAGGAAGGAGTTTGGCAAGGGTCGAATGAAAGTCCGCGCCACCTTCGACGGCATACCCTACGACGGCAGTATTGTCAATATGGGGGTGAAGAACGCCGACGGTTCCATCTGCTATATCCTCGGCCTGCTAAAATCCATCCGAAACAAACTCCACAAGCAACCCGGCGACACGGTTCACGTGGCAATATCACCGATGCCGTAAATCATCAAACAGCAGAATTACACGGAATTTAGTAATAAATAGACGCACACTTCGTGGAGTCGCAGATTATCTTGCTGACAGCCATCATTTGGTTTTATATGAAAACAGCAAGTATTGCACCTTTCCACATGCCATTGAGTTCCTGAACCGACCCTATGCACGGATATTCCCGATACTTACCTCCTACGATGAGCTTGCCAACTATCTTTCTTCCTTTATGGATGCGTGGGCGGGAGGGGCGCAGGATCAGTTGCAGGGGAAGATTGCGAGTGCTAATATACAGCTCTCACGCATGATTTCATAATAAATCCACCTCTATCTCTACCCGGACGGATAGTCTTATCCCTGCATCAAAAATCAGCAACCTCACACAAGGCATGTTCGTGGGTACTGTGTCCGACAACTTTGATGAACGTATCGACCAAAAGATTTTCCATGCTGAGATAGGCGAGGGTGTTCTTCTCCCTACCACTACCAGCCCCGACGGGGCTGAATCATCAATAACCCCGGACTAAGCGAGCGATAGCGAGTGCAGTCCGGGGAAGAAGGATGCTGACAGCTATACACTCAGTGCCTCGAAGACGCACAATAGCACGGAGTGCGCATCTACGCATTGGTAGTCTAACCTCCTTGAACGAAGAACGGTTGCATAGACAATCACAAATTAAGACCAAAACCATAAAAACCCTGTTGTCAGCGCCAAGGGCTTTCGCCCTTTGCCTGGCAGATCCTCCTCCGTCGGATCTTGGCGCTGACACAAAGGAAAACCTTCAAAACAGACTAACGCGACAGATATTCGGTCTGATGACCGACCGGACGGCCATAAAGGCCGCACCTGCAAGCTGATAGGTGCCGCACATGTAATATATCACTTCACCGCCCAACGTATTGCCTCCGCCTGATGCTCATTACATGTCATGGTGTAGATGCTATAGTTCTTTTCGTTAGTCAGTATTATTTATTAGGCTCATGGAGCAACAAGTGAATATAGATAATAAGTTGTTAAGATAATTCGTATTATTTCATCTTTTGCGCCGCCTCTGTACAACATTGATTATCAATGGATTACTAATACATGTCGTTTTGTGTTCTAAAACAGCCCGTTTTAGAACGCCAAACGGTCCGTTTCGCAAGCTGAAACGGACCGTTTGGGAAGGCAAAATGATATGTTTGGGAATGGTGTAAAGATTTTTCGGTGTTGGTTTGTTGTAGCATTGGCTTTTCCTGTCTGTAAGTATGATAGGGAAAACTCTCTATTATAGATTTATCTCTGCACCCCATAGGATTCACCAAGAAACCTATAGCGTCTTGAAAGTCTGCTATGCTGCTTGTGTTCTGTTGAGCTGCACAATATTTTATGCGCCTTGGCGCAATTTATTTTATGCGCTATGAGCAATTTTATGCCTTGGCAATTTTCGTCATAGGCAGGCTTTAACCCCGTCAGGGTTGGTGTGGGAGTGATGGGGCAGACTGCGAGCTTGCTCGTAAAGGCTGCCCCATCACTCCCACACCATAGCTCCATCGGGAGCTTAAGCCTGCCTATGACTATTTTCCTTGAGTTATGGACCGCTCTAACCAAATATAGATCTGTAGATTACAAATATTGGCCCGCGGGAAATATTCAGTGCGCCATGAATTTTGCTAATGACCAAATTTACAAGCGCACTTATAATTTGTCGAACTTACATTAATTCTAATTAATTTTCTAAGACAAAGGAAAATAAAGGCCTATCACAAGAATGAGTCTTAAAAGTCCTTATGTAAGATTCGGATTTATTGCAACTGTTTTGCACGTATTCGTAATATGACTCATGTGGAGCCCTGTCATAATACCAATTATTATCTGAGTTCTTTATAGTAGAATTATTCATACTATATACATCACCGCCTAATATTGGAATAGCTAAAAGTTTGCATATGTGCACTATTTTAAGTGCTTCTTGGTATGGGAAAGCATAGCCTTCAACACCTAAATTCTTCAAGGAATAATATTCGGAAATATTATTATCTTGAATAATTGGAATTATATCATTCTGCTTCATTTAAAGGACTAAATAATCTATGATTAATATCTCCGTTCGGCTCTTTGATAGACACTATAACTATCTATAGACTTGGAGAATAGAGAGGTCTTTTGAGTACTACTATAGACCTACTTAGAATATACTAACTTCTTTTTCTCTTTGTTTGGGAATATGTAGGTGTTGAATTCGGGCCCAAGGGGGATTGTCCGTGGCGGGCGGATGCCGCTGCCTAACCAAAGACGATAATACATCTATAGAAAAAGAAGGGTATATCCCTTATCCCCTTCAGGCATGACCTGAAGGCTTTCATCTTGGAGTTGAGCGATTCTGCAGAAGCATTAGTGTCTCTGTTGATAAAGTAATTGAGTA
>Ga0256406_1000264_pt1 | contig 99834 bp, 93 predicted proteins | sample RumenRJG_03DNA_FD_185986 | JGI IMG/M metagenome (GOLD analysis project Ga0256406, IMG submission 185986) | Bovine rumen microbial communities from Lethbridge, Alberta, Canada - RJG_03 | ecosystem: Host-associated > Mammals > Digestive system > Stomach > Rumen | place: Canada: Alberta | collected...
TCGGGGCCCTCCAGGAGGTGTTCCCCGAGGCCATGTACCAGCGATGCACCGTGCACTTCTACCGCAACGTCCTGGCGAAGGTGCCCGCCCGCCGCAGGAAGCGCGTCGCCGCCCAGCTCAAGGCCATTCACGCCCAGGAGTCGCTGGGGGCGGGCCTCCGCAAGGCCGAGGAGGTGGCCCGCGAGCTGGAGGCGTCGAAGCTGGCGGACGCCGCGAAGGTGATACGCGAGGGAGTGGCCGAGACGCTGACCTACGCGAGGTTCCCGATGGAGCACTGGCGGCGGATCCGCACCAACAACGGCATCGAGCGGCTCAACCGCGAGGTCAAGAGGCGCACCAACGCAGTCGGCAGCTTCCCGGACGGCCAATCGGCGATGATGCTGGCGGCCGCGAGGTGCAAGTACGTGGCGGACGGGAACTGGGGCAAGAGGAGGTACCTCGACATGTCGTTGCTGGACCACTGGGACGAGAGGAGCGTTAGCACGGACTAGGAAGCCGCAAGCAAGTCCTGCCGACATAGGGGGTCAGAAGACATTTGCGAAAGATACTTGACGGAACCCGCTGCAGTTTCTCGTGCCGCATGCTGCATCTCCGGGGCTCGCGCACGGACTCCGCAGGCCTTGGAGCGCGTCGGGCGGACGAAACGCCACCTAGATAACGTTCCGGGATGGGCTTCCTGGGCAAGCGTCCCGCCCATGGCCTGGTCTCGCGGCAGGTCGGAGGTGGCCCGGCGCAAAGCCATGCACAACGCGGAATTCTGCAGCACCTGTCCCGAGGTCTTGCAGAACCCAGCCCAGGTGTCGCGCCGACCGCCTCGCACAAGCGGCCGAAGGCCTCCTTTCTCCCGACGACTCGCAGTCATCCCTACTCAAGGCCCCGCCCAAGGCCCCGCCCCCGGGCACCCGAGCCCCCCAGAGCGCGCTTGCCATTAGCCCCTACGTAGGAGAAAGGGGCCCGGGCTCAGGCCCGGACCCCTAACTGACCCGCTTTGCGGGATTAGTGCGTTGTCGCCGAGAGGCGCAGGCTAGGCCTTCTGGACCTCCGTCTGGGGAGCTGCCTCCTCGGCCTCGCCCGCGACGGCCTCGTCAGAGGACAGGGCCTTAACGAGCGAGAACATGACCGCGATCATGATGAAGATGAACGGGAACGCGGCCGCGATGGAGATGGTCTGCAGCGGCTTCAGGCCACCGGCGATCAGCATGCCGACCGCCATGACGGACTGGATGACGCCCCAGACGAACATCCTCTTCTTAGGCGGGTTGAGGTTGCCGTTGGTGGAGAGCATGCCCAGGACGAAGGTGCCGGAGTTGGCCGAGGTGATGAAGAAGGTGCAGAGCAGCACGATGGCGACGAGCGAAATCACGGCGCCGAGCGGGTAGTGCTGCAGCACGATGAACAGACCGGTCTCAGGCGTGGCAGCGATCTGCTTCAGCGCGTCGAGGGCGACGGTGCCGACCATGCCCAGGTGGACGCCGAGGGAACCGAAGACAGAGAACCAAACGATGGAGGCGACGGCGGGAACCAGGACGACGCCGGCGACGAACTCGCGGATGGTACGGCCCTTGGAGATGCGGGCGATGAAGACGCCAACGAAAGGCGCCCACGCGAGCCACCAGGCCCAGTAGAAGATGCGCCAGCTGAGGACCCAGCTGTTGTCACCGTAGGCGGAGAGGCCAAGCGAGTCGTTGATGAAGTACTGCAGATAGGCGCCCGTACCACCGATGAGGTTGTTGAGGACGTCCAGCTTCGGGCCCACGAGGAAGCACACGAGCAGCAGGCCGACGGCGATGTAGAGGTTCATGTCGGAAATGACCGAGATGCCCTTGTCGATGCCAGCGACGGCGGTGCCGATGTAGATCACGGAGATGATGGCGATGATGATGATCTGGACCATCAGGTTCGAGGGCAGGCCGAAGAGGAAGTTGAAGCCGGCGTTAATCTGCATGACGCCGAGACCCAGGGAGGTGACGACGCCAGCGACGGTGGCGAAGACGGCGAGGACGTCGACGAGCTTGCCGAGCCAGCCCTTGGTCAGCTTAGTGCCGATGAGCGGCTCGAGGGTCGTGGAGACCAGGCCGGGCTTGTGCTTGCGGAACTGGAAGTACGCGAGCGCGAGGCCGATGATCGAGTAGTTGGCCCACGGCGTGAAGCCCCAGTGCATGAAGGATGCCCTGAAGGCATAGAGTGCCGCCTCGGGGCTGCCGGCGGCAGCACCGTTGGGCAGGTTCTCGGCCATGAGGTGGCTGATCGGCTCGGAGACGCCCCAGAACACGAGGCCGACGCCCATGCCGCAGCCGAACAGCATCGCGAACCACGAGACCGTGGAGTACTCGGGCTTGGAGTCGTCCTCGCCCAGCTTGATGCCACCGAACTTCGAGAACGCAATCGCAAGCGCGAACACGATGAACGCGAACATCGCGGCCATGTAGAGCCAGCCGAAGTCGACCGTGAAGAACGAGAAGATCGCGTTCGACGCCGCGCTGAAGCTCTGGTTGAACCCGACGGCCCAGACCACGATCACCGCGCAGATGATCAGGGACACGATAAATACCGTGTTATTTGCTTTCTTTTCCGTTTCCATGAGTTATCCCTTTGTCAGTGGGGCTAGGCCCCGCCTTACCTTCCCGATAGCCTCTCCTAGCTTGCCTTCGTGGCCTCCTCTTCTCTCCTTGCGTCCTGGAGCACCATCTCCTTGACCTTCATGAGGCGCACCTGAGTGCTGCGCTCGTTCTCGTCAAGCTTCATGGTGATCATCCGTATGTTCTCCTGCGCCTCGGGGATGATGACGTGCTCGAGGGCGTTGACCCTCCTGCGCGTCTTCTCGATCTCCGCGGCCATCAGCTGGCAGGACTTCTCTACCTCGGCGAGGCGGAGCATGTCGGGCAGGATGTCCGCGAGCGACTTGACGGAGGCGTCGAGGTCCCCGGAGGTGAAGGCGAAGCCGTAGGAGTAGATGTCGTTGGGGTCGGAGGTGCGGGTCTTCGTGGAGAAGACCGGCACGTCGACGCTCATGACGTTCTTGGTCGAGCTGGTGAGGTAGACCTCCTGCTTGGGAGCCATGAGGGCGCCCTGCAGGGTCTCCTCGCTCATGCCCGCGCGAGCCAGGACGAGCCTGCGATTGGCGTCCTTTATGCCGCTCTCCACCTTGAGCCTGAGCTCCATGTTCTCCCTCACGAGGTCGAGGAAGCGACGCATCAGCTCGTCGCGCTTGTCCTTGAGCAGGCGGTGCCCCTTGACGGCGGTCTCGAGGCGAGCCTTCTGGCGGGTAAGCTCCATGCGGGTGGGGTTCACGTGCGTTCCTGGCATCTATACCTCCTCTCTTCTGACTCTTGCAGGACTGTCCGTGGGGCATTCCGCCCCGCTCTAGTCCTCGTCCTTCTTGTCGTAGTACTCGTCGAGCATGGCGTCAGGGATGCGCTTGAGCTCGGAGCGGGGCAGGATGCGGAGGAGCTTCCAGCCGAGGTCCAGGGTTTCCTCGATGGAACGGTCCGTGTTGTAGCCCTGCGAGACGTACTGCTTCTCGAACTCGTCCGCGAACTTGGCGTAGATGAGGTCGATGTCGGTGAGGGCGGCCTCGCCGAGAATCACCATGAGCTCCTTGGCCTCCTTGCCGCGCGCGTATGCGGCGAAGAGCTGGTTCATGGTCGCAGCGTGGTCGGCACGGGTCTTGCCCTCGCCGATGCCCTTGTCCTTGAGTCGCGAGAGCGACGGGAGGACGTCGATGGGAGGCTGGACGCCCTTGCGGTACAGCTCGCGGCTCAGGATGACCTGACCCTCGGTGATGTAGCCGGTGAGGTCGGGAATCGGGTGGGTCTTGTCGTCCTCGGGCATGGTGAGGATCGGGATCATCGTGATCGAGCCCTTCTTGCCCCTCTGGCGGCCGGCGCGCTCGTACATCGACGCAAGGTCGGTGTACATGTAGCCGGGGTAGCCACGACGGCCCGGGACCTCCTTGCGCGCGGCCGAGACCTCGCGCAGGGCGTCCGCGTAGTTGGTGATGTCTGTCATGATGACCAGGACGTGCATGTCCTTCTCGAAGGCCAGGTACTCTGCCGCGGTGAGGGCCATGCGCGGCGTGGAGATGCGCTCGACCGCAGGGTCGTTGGCCAGGTTGATAAACAGCACGGTCCTGTCGATGGCGCCGGTCTCCTTGAAGGAGGTCTCGAAGTAGTTGGCCTCCTCGAAGGTGATGCCCATGGCGGCGAACACGACGGCGAACTGGTCGTCGGTGCCGCGCACCTTGGCCTGGCGCGCAATCTGGGCCGCGAGCTGGGCGTGGGGCAGGCCGGAGGCCGAGAAGATCGGGAGCTTCTGACCACGAACGAGCGTGTTCAGGCCGTCGATCGCGGAGACGCCCGTCTGGATGAACTCGGACGGGTAGGCGCGGGCGGCGGGGTTCATCGGCAGGCCATTGATGTCCATGCGGGCCTCGGGGATGATCTCCGGGCCACCGTCGATGGTGCGGCCCAGGCCGTCGAAGACCCTGCCGAGCATGTCGGTGGACACGCCGAGCTCCATGGCCCTGCCGAGGAAGCGGACCTTGCTGTTGGACAGGTTGATGCCCGTCGCGGACTCGAACAGCTGGACGAGGACGTTGGAGCCGTCGATCTCGAGGACCTTGCAGCGGCGCGTCTCGCCGTTGGCGAGCTCGATCTCGCCGAGCTCGTTGTAGGTGACTCCCGAGACGCCCTTCACCAGCATGAGGGGGCCGGCGACCTCTTGAATGGTGCGATATTCCCTAGCCACTATCGCTCATCCTCCCCGTTGTCCAGACCGGAGACCTCTGCGGTGAGCGCAGCCATGGTCTGCTTGAACTCCGCGTCGACCTGGTCCTCGTGCACGTACTTAAAGCGGCCGATGCGCTCGCGGACCTCGAGCTTGACCAGGTCGTCGATCCTCGCGCCGGCAGCCAGGGCCTGCGTGCCCTGCTTGTAGTACTCGTCGACGAGCTTCATCATCGCGTACTGCTTCTCGAGCGACGTGTAGGTGTCCACCGGGTCGAAGGAGTTCTGGTGCAGGAAGTCCTCGCGGATGCTCCTCGCGGCCTCCATCTTGAGCCTGTCCTGCGGCGACAGGGCGTCCATGCCGACCATCTTGACGATCTCGTTCAGGGAGGCCTCCTCCTGCAGGAGGTTCATGAGGTCCTGACGGGTCTCCATCCAGTCGGGGTGCACGTTGTCGTTGAACCACGGCTCGAGGTCGTTGAGGTACAGCGAGTAGCTCTGCAGCCAGTTGATGGCCGGGAAGTGGCGCTGGTAGGCGAGCTCGGCGTCCAGGCACCAGAACACCTTGACGATGCGCAGGGTCGCCTGGGAGACGGGCTCGGAGATGTCGCCGCCAGGAGGCGAGACGGCGCCGATGGCGGAAAGCTGGCCCTCACGCCCCTTACTGCCGATGGAGATGACGCGGCCGGCGCGCTCGTAGAACTGGGCGATGCGGCTGCCGAGGTAGGCGGGGTAGCCCTCCTCGCCGGGCATCTCCTCGAGGCGGGCGGACATCTCGCGCAGGGCCTCTGCCCAGCGGGAGGTGGAGTCGGCCATCAGGGCCACGGAGTAGCCCATGTCGCGGAAGTACTCCGCGATGGTGATGCCGGTGTAGACGGAGGCCTCACGGGCGGCGACGGGCATGTCGGACGTGTTGGCGATAAGGACGGTGCGCTCCATGAGGGAGTGGCCGGTCTTCGGGTCCTTGAGCTCGGGGAACTCGTTCAGGACGTCCGTCATCTCGTTGCCGCGCTCGCCGCAGCCGATGTAGACGACGATGTCGGCCTCCGCCCACTTGGCCAGCTGGTGCTGCGTGACGGTCTTGCCGGAGCCGAAGGGGCCCGGGATGGCCGCGACGCCGCCCTTGGCGATCGGGAAGAATGCGTCGATGACGCGCTGGCCCGTGACGAGCGGCATGTTGGGGGCGAGCTTCTGGGCGTAGGGGCGGCCCTGGCGGACCGGCCACTTCTGCGTCAGGGTGAGCTCGTGGTCGCCGTCGGCACCGGTGAGGACGCACACCGTCTCGTGGATCGTGAACTCGCCGGAGCGAATCTCCTTCACCTTGCCGGAGATGCCGTAGGGCACCATGATCTTCTGCTGGACGACCGGGGTCTCCTGGACCGTGCCGAAGACGTCACCGGCGACGAGCTCGTCGCCCTTGGCGACCGTGGGGACGAACTCCCACTTCTTCTCCTCGTCCAGGGGCGGGACCTGCACTCCCCTGCCCAGGAGGTTGCTGTCGGTGACCTCCATGATCTTGTTCAGGGGGCGCTGGATGCCGTCGTAGATCGAGCCGATGAGGCCGGGGCCCAGCTCGACGGAGAGCGGCATGTTGGTAGAAACGACGGGCTCGCCGGGCCCGAGGCCCTGCGTCTCCTCGTAGACCTGGACGGAGGCCTCGTCCCCGTGAATCTCAATGATCTCGCCGATCAGCTGCTCGTCGCTGACGCGGACGACGTCGAACATGTTCGCGTCGCGCATACCGGAGGCAACGACCAGAGGTCCGGCCACTTTCTTGATTACTCCCGTGCTCATTGAGCGCTTCACCTTCCTCTCTTGCTAGTCCTTGCCGAACAGGATGTCGCTGCCGACCGACTGCTCGACTGAGTGTTTGACCATCTCGACCCCCACGCCGGTGTTGTTCTTGACTCCGGGAATGGGGATGATCGCGGGCAGGGGCTGCCGCGCGTACTTATCGACCACGTCCTTGAGCGAAGCCGCAAGCTCCTCGGTTATGTAGATGATCCCGTAGCGCGACTCCTCCGAGGCGAGCTGGCGCAGCGTGGCCGCCGCCTCCGGGTCGTCCGTCGAGACGGGGAACAGGTCGAGGCCGAGGGCGCCAAAGCCATAGATGCTGTCGTAGTCGCCGATGACCGCGATCCTATCCATACATCTCACGCATCCTCTCGAGGGTCTCCTGCTCCGAGAAGCCGTTCGCCTTCGCGGTCACGATGATCCTCACGTTGCGAAGCTCGTTCTCCTTCGCGAGGTCGAACGCCACGATCGGACCGACCGAGACGCTGTTGGTCTTCTGGGGACGGAGCGCGTCGATGAGCTGGTTGTCACACCAGCGCTCGAACTCCGAGTTGGAGCGCTCGAGCGCCTCGACGGCGTCCCTAAAACGGCCAGCCTCGAGGTAGGACCGGAGCTCCGGCTCGCCCTTCACGGCAGCCTGAGCGATGCGCCTGACGTCCAGGTCGCGGCAGGGTACCAGCGCCTCCTGCAGGAAGTGCAGGTCCTTTCCGGTGCGCACGGCCCTGAACGCGATCTTGATGTCTGCGCTCGAGACGTTAGCCTCGACGTAGTCGATCAGGATCTGGCTCTTGGACGCGTACGCTTCCTTGCGCATCTGAACGAGGCAGGCCTTGTCGAGGATCACGTCGCACCACTGGCCGTCTCCGGTCGAGGACATGACGTCGAAGGCGCGCGTGGCGGCCTTCCTCATGTCCTCGGGGAGCTTGGAGGTGTCGTTCTCCGCGAAGACCTTCTTGAGCTCCTCCTCGCCGAAGCCGGGCAGGTCGTAGTAGGCACGCCTGACCTCGATGTCGGAGCAGATCTCCTTGATGGCGCACTTGACGTTGTGGTAGTACTTCGGGCACGAGAGCACCTCGAAGACGACCGGGTCCACGCGCAGCTCGTGCATGAGGCGCAGGGTCTTGTCCTGCTCCTGGCTGATGAGCTCCTCGGGCTCCACCTGTCCGTTGCCGTCCCCCCAGCCCTTGTCGGCCAGGTAGCTCACGACGGACTTCACGTCGGGCATGCCGCACATCTGTCGGATGTCGTCGTCTGTGAGCAGGCCGCGTTCGAGCACCCTGATCCTCGCGACGGCAAAAATGTACTCGGTGTCCCTCATAGGCCTCACGCCTGCCAGAGGGTCTTGAGGACCGTGTCCTGCATCTCGTCGTGCATCTGCGAGAAGAGCGCGTCAAGCGTGCAGTTCTCGTCGATGCCGCCGTAGCGCAGGACGAAGCCGTCGGAGATGTCCGCCGCTTCCTTCGACACCTTGAGGCTGCCGCCGGCCTTCTTCGCGGCCTCGTTCAGCTTGGCGGCGAAGCCCGCCGGGAGGCGCTTAAGGTCGGCCGCGGAGAACATGATGGTTCCCTCGCCCGGCTCTGCGTGCTCGGACACGAGCTTGCACACCATGGCGAAGTACTCGTCAGCGGGAAGGTCGTGGAGCTCCTTCTGGGCCTGCCTCAGCACGGTCTCAATCAGGTGCTGGCGATACGCGAGCCTCTGCTGGCCCTCGATCATCGTCTTCCTGGACTCGACCCTCTTCTCGTACTGGGCCTGCTCGACCTCGAGGCGCTTGGTCGTCTTAGCCTTCGTCTTCTCGGCGGATGCACGGGCGGATGCCTTGGAAGACTCTGCATCGGCGCGTGCCTGGGCGAGCAGCTCCTGCGCGCTCTTCTCCGCGTCCTGGAGAATCTCCGATGTGATTGCGTCTATTCCCGCCATATTCTTTCCTCTTCAATCAGCTGGATCCACGTTTTCCTCCGGGCGGGGCCGAGACCTCGCCCGAACCGGTCCGCACCTAGATGTTGACGACCGCGAGGATGCTCACGAGGAGGGAGAGAATGGCGTAGGTCTCGACCATGGCCGGGAACAGCATGGCGCGACCGAACTGGTCCGGGTCCTTGGCGACGACGCCGATGGAGGCCACGGAGGTGCGGCCCTGGTGATAGGCGGAGATCAGGCCGGCGATGGCGATGGGCAGGCACGCAAAGAGGTACATGAGGCCCTGCTCGGTGGAGGCGACGGGCGTACCGCCGAGGACGCCGATCCTGGAGAGGACGACGAAGGTGATCAGCAGGCCGTAGATGCCCTGCGTACCGGGGAGGAGCTGGAGGATGAGGACCTTAGCGAACTGGTCGGGGTCCTCGGCCACGACGCCAGCCGCAGCCTGACCGGCGATACCGACGCCCCAAGCGGAACCGGAGCCGGCGAGAGCAGTTGCAAGAGCAGCACCAAGGAGTGCCAGAGCCATTCCCAAACTCATAGTTAGTTTTCCTCTCTGATTTCGATGTACTTGAAGTTCGCACCGAAGGGAGCGAACGCCTTGCCGCCCGCGTCGTAGAACTTGCCGAAGAACTCGACGAACTGCAGACGGTTGGTGTGCACGTAGGCACCGAGCAGGTTGATCGCCATGTTCATGAGGTGCCCGAGGAGGAACACCACGACGAACAAGATGACCCCGATGAGACCCCCGATACCCGCAATCATCGCGCAGAGCATGTTGACGACGCTCGCGATGACGCCGGTAGCGAGTCCGAGTGCGAGAAGCCTCGAGTAGGACAGGACGTCCGAGAGCCAGCCCGAGACTCCATAGAGGTCGTAGGCGCCGAGCGCGATGCGCAGGGCCCAGTTCTTCTTGTCCCTGCCGCCCATGAGGATGATCACGACCATACCGATGATGGTGATCCACTTGGCCACCTGGCTGACCCAGGCGGGGAGGGAGAACTGTATGCCTACGATGGAGGCGAAGATGTCCGTCGGGAGGAGCAGGAGGATGAGGCCGACGAGGAACAGGAACCAGTCGAGCACGTCTGATACGAAGCCCACGAAGTCGTGGTCACGCAGCAGTTCATAGCCCTTGATCCCCAGACCAGTGAAGAGGTGGATCACACCGAAGAGCATGCACCACATCAGTAGGTACATCGGGTTCGACATCGGGTCGAACCAAAGCGGTTTGACTATGGTGTCGCCCGCGTACCCGAAGAAGGTCTTCGCGATCGTGTCCACCGCGTTGCCGAAGAAGCCGCCGAACATGGCGCCCCAGAACATGGTCGTGAGGCCGCACCAGAAGAACAGCGAAAGCAGGTTCTTTATCCCGCTCTGAAGGTTCTTGTGCTTCATGAGCACGATGGCGCAGACGACGGACATCACAAGGCCGTACCCGGCGTCGGAGAGCATCATCCCGAAGAAGATGATGTAGAAGAAGGTCATGATCGACGTCGGGTCGAAGCGCCCGTGGGTCGGTAGGCCATAGGACTCGAGGACGGGTTCGGTGATGCGCAGGAACGGACGGTTGCTCAGCCTCGTCGGCGGCTCCTCGCCCTCATTCGCCTCCTCCTTCTCGGCCAGGGCCTCGTACTTGTCCTCCACGTAGGCGATGAGCGCGTCGGCCTTCTCGGCCTCGACCCACCCCTCCAGGAAGAACATGCTCTTGGACTGGAGAATGGTGCCCAGGAGCTGATACCTTTCAGAACGCGCACGGTAGTAGTCGGAGGCGATCCTGAAGTCATCGCGCAGGTCCGAGAAGGTCTGGATCTCCTTCTTGTCATCCTCGACCCTCTTGGCGAGCGCCTCGCACTCCGCCTTCAGGTCCTCGATGGCCTGCGCCGGCACCTTGCCCTCTCCGAAGTTGGACGAGGGACGCGCGAAGCCGGCCTCTCGAAGGTTTGCTTCCAGCGTCTCCTTGACGCTCAGGTGATACACGATCGCCGCGTACGTGAGCTCCTGAGACTGGTCCAGCACCGTCACATCGACGGGCGCAGGGTCGTCCATGCCCTTAGTGAGGAGGGCGTAGAGCGTCGCCACGTCGTCCATGCCGGCGAAGGTGCCGGCTACGAAGCCCGTCGCCTTCGTCCCACGGTAGTTCAGTGGGACGTTGAGCCTCTTCCAAGGCTCGAGGGAGGCCTGCGCCGCCTGCTTGCGGATGATGCCCGCCTTGGACTCGTCGATGTCCTTCGCGATGCGAACGAGGTCCGAGGCCTTGTCGAGAATGCCCGCGGCCTCGTCGACGATGCCGTCGTAGCGCTTGCGCGTCACGACCTCCTTCTCGGGGAAGAGGGAGCCTCCCTTCGAGGGAGCGTAGACGGAGAGCTTCTTCAGGGCGTCCTCCAGAGTGTCCGCACTCTTGTCGAAGCGGATTCGTGCGGATTGGGTATCCATCCGCTCGAGACCATCCGCCTCGATGTCGCTCTCGTGCACCTCCATTACCCCGAGGGACTGCAGGCTCTTGAGCAGGACCTTGCGGTTACGCCTAGGAGCGCAGATGCTAACCTTCTGCATTTCGACTATTGCCATTTGCCACCCCCTTAGTTTTTCGTAACATTCAGTCGGAAGAACGTTCTGAACAAATACGGACGTCGAGCGTCCGGGTTCAGCCAAGCACTAACGCTAGGAGAAGAAGCAAGAGCTACTTGAGTACGAGTTCCTTCACAGCCTTGACCGCAGCTGGCATCCTCTCGGCAAGCGCACCGGTCGGTTCCGGGTAATCCATCCCGTCAGAGGTGAGAGCGTCAATCTCGCGCTGCTCGCTCTGTCGCCACCCCTCGCGCGCCTCCTTGAGGCGTGCTGCTGACTCCTCCGCCGCCTGCTCTAGAATCTGCTTGCTCTCTCGCTCGCCATCCTGACGAATCTCGCGCGCCTGCGTGCGTGCGTCGGAGACGATCTGGTCGGCCTTGGACTCGGCCTCCTTGACCTTTGAGATGGTCTCTTCTATCACCGCTCCTCCTTTCTTGTAAGGTGCTGGCTGATTAAACAATCAGCCAGCACCGTAAGTATCATACGCAAAATGCGATAGATATTGCCGAAAAGCTGTTGAGCGGTACTAGCTAATGTATCCAGCATCCTTCAGCACGTCGTGGGCCTTGCTCTCGTTGGCCGTGCTCATCATGACTACGGGTCCGGTGCAGCCCATGCCGCTCTCGGCGTAGATGCCCGCCTTCCAGAGCGCGTGGACGGCATCCTCGAGATCGAGCACATCGACGCCCAGGATGGCAGCGGGAACGGGCTCCGCAGGAGGAGCGGTAACCTCCTCCGCCGGCTCCTTGGAGGCGTTCTTCTTTGCCTCGAGGGCCGCCAGGATGTCGTTCAGGCCGGCCTTCTCGGCCGCCTCGTACTCCGCCGCGACCTTCGCGAAAATCTTCTCGCGGACGAGCTCGGCGGCGAACACAAGGGCGTTCGCGACAACCGGAGCACCGGAAGCACGGGAGACGATGAGCACGAGCTTGTCGTAGCCCTTGCCCACGCCAGGACCGTAGCCGAAGCCAACGGACTCGAAGGAGCCGCCCGTCGTGAAGGAGGAGAGCATCTTGTTGAGGACGTTTCCGGTCAGCGAATCGCAGACCATGATGTCCGGGGTGCCCTTGAGGACGTCGTTGCCGCGCATCACGCAGCCGCCGTCGGCGCGCGAGGACTCCGCGAAGTCGAAGTCGTAGCCGTTGTCCTTGAGCTCGCGCAGGGCGTGCTCGACCTGGCGGGCGCCGTTGACGTTCAGGATGCCCACGGTCGGACGTGCGATGCCGGTCGCCTTAGCGACAGCGAGGCCGTCAATCGTGTTCTTAATCATGCCCTCGACGAGGTCGGGGCTCGAGGTGCCCGTCGTGTTGGCGACGAACATCTCCTTGCCGACGCCCGGGGTGATGACGCGGCCCACGGTGGAGACACCGATCGGGAACGGGTAGTGCATGGTGACGGCACCGTCGACGACGTGCTCGCTCAGGAGCTCGTCCATCTTCTTGTGGCCGGCCTCGTCGTCGTCGACGTGGACGGTCGTGATGCCCTCATGCTCGAGCGTGCCGATGTAGTACACGTCGACGCCACGTTTGGCGGCGGCGACGGCCGCGGCCATGGCGTTCTCCTCGCCATGCTCGCTGCCCATGCCCGTTAGGGCAATCTTGGGCCTCGGGCCGAAGGATCCGCTCTCGAGGCCATCGGCCATCTGCATGAAGGCCTGGGCGATAGTCTTCTGGAGATCGCTCATCGATAAGCCCCCTTACTCCGCCTGAGCCAGAAGGGCGTTGGCGAAGTCCCTCATGGTGGAAGCGATCATGCCCTTGACCTCGTCCTCGCTGACGGCAGCCTGGTCGCCCTGGCCGTCGTTGGCCTCGATCATCACGGAGACGCCGTCGAAGAGGTTGGTCATGCGGCCCAGGAACAGCGAGCCCTTGCCGACGACCATGACGCGCTTCCAGGTGCCCTCCTCGATGCGGGTGCGGGCGATGCCGAGAATGGGTACGCCGGAGGGGATGTGACCCTGGGTGGGAGCCCAGCCAGGCAGGCCGTACTCGGTCGGGAAGGTCTTGAGCTGCGCCTTCTCGAGCTGGCCCTTCTTGACGCCGAGGGCGGCGATCATCTTGAAGTTGGACAGGGGGACGTCACCGGCGCCAGCGGGCTTGGTGATGTCGGGGTTCTGCATCTCGGGAGAGTACTTGTCGACGTCGGTGACGGTGAGGCCAGCCTTCTCCAGCGGGTCGTAGACAAGCGAGCCGATGACGGCCTGAGGCGCGGACCCGGTGCCCACGGCGACGCGGCCGAGGTGCTCGAGGTCGACAACGGGGCTCACGCCATCGTCGGTGGTGACGATGATGCAGATGCCGCCGATCATGTCCTCGAGGACGGGCATGCCCTTCTTGACGTGCTCCTTGCCGTTCATGCCGAGCTTGGCGGTGCAGCCACCGGCGGTGACGGCGACGGTCTTGTAGGAGCCGGCGGCCACGAGGGAGGCGGCCTCGATCAGAGCGTGCGTCGGAGCGGCGCAGAAGCCACGGGCGTCAGAGCCGGTGGCGTTCACGAGACCGGCGATCTCAGCGGCGGCCTTGGCGAAGTTACCGCCACCGCGCTGGTTCATATCGCCGCAGGCCTCCTCGGAGCAGTCGATCACGTAGTCGACGTCCTCCTTGGCGACACCGGCGTTCTTGAGGCCGTAGAGCAGCGCGAGGACCGAGGAGGCCTTCTCCACGATGTTCTCGTGCATGATCTCGGCGGACAGGTTGTGGTCGACGTCGTGGGCGCGGTTGACGCAGCCGACGAGCTTGCCGTCGATGTAGAGGCCCTCGGAGGCCTCCTCGGCGACGAGGCGGGCAATCTCCGCCGCGTCGGTCGCGGCGGGGATGCGAGCGATGATGGTCTCGTCGATCAGCGGGTCGGCAGCGAGCTTGTCCTTCGTCGTGTCGATGAAGGCGCCGTCGAGCTTGACGAGGTCGAAGACGTCGCAGGCGCCCATGAGGAGCGTGAACTCGTCCTCGGGCATAATCTCACCGAACTGGCCATAGCGCTCGGAGCAGCCGCAGTCCTTGTCGTACCAGGGGAAATCGGTGTTCTCCAGGTCTTCGGGGGTCTTGTTGCCAATGTAGACCTGGTTAGGGAGGTAGCTCAGGACCTGATCGTAGGAGCGGAGGTGCTTGGGGAGCTCCTTCAGGTACTCACCGTCGGGGTTCACGACGCGCTCAGTAGTCTGGGTGGTGCCGTTGTAGATGACCATGTCGGGCGTGTGCGCGAGTACGTAGCCGGTACCCTTAATGACGCTCTTCATATATGTAAGTCCTCTTTTCCTGAGTTAGCCTCCCTGGCCTCTTGAGCGGCAAGGCCGGGAGAATGCCGTTTTCAAAAAGAAAGAGGGGCGGCGGCTTTTCGTCCGCCGCCCCTCCCGCAATTTGCTAGTCGAGGTACTTGCAGTAATCGGACCTGACCGACTCCATCTCATCACGGATGTCGTCGAGATCAAGGACCATCTCCATCATGGAGACCTGGTCCTCGTAGACATCAGGATCGATCTCAGCCTTAACCTCAGGCTCGCAGATGTGGTAAACCGTGAGTCCCAACTGGACCCCAGTCAACGGACCGGCAAAAGTAGGATCGCCATTGGTGACCGTCTCGGCGGTCAGACCAGCGCCCTCACCATCAGCGGTGCCAAGAAGGACGGTAACGTTCTCAGGACCGTACTCCTCCGCAATCTCCTTGACGCGCTTCTGGTTCTCCAGGTCCATTGCACCTGCAGCCGTTCAGACGAAGCACTCGGTGGGTGCGAAGACAACTTCGCCACCGGCGCTCTCGGCACAAGCCTTGATAGCGTCACCAGGGACGCCATCACGATCGCCGATAGCGACGATCTTCTTACCCTTGATAATGCTCATGCCCACGCTCCTTTCCCTTTCTCAAATTGCTTAGGTCATTGAATAATGACCTCTTAAAACCATTATAATTCAAAAAATAATCGAGTAAAGATGCAGAAATACTAAATGTACTTCTTAATCATCGCCTCGACGTTCTCAGGGGTCGCGTCCTCCTTGACGCACTCGTCGATCTTCTCGCCGCCCTTGTAGATGGCGATGACCGGCAGGCCGAGAATCTTCTGGCCGATGGCCAGACGACGGGCCTTGGTGGTGTTGAGGGCGCAGAACTTGATCTTGTCGCCGTAGACGTCAGCGAAGCCGTGGATGTGCGGCATGAGAGCAGCGCAGGGAACGCAACCGTCGCCGTAGAAGTCCACGAGCACGTAACCGTCGGCCTTGAGGACCTCGTCATCGAACGTCTTCTTATCGACTTCCAGCATGTCTATCTCCTCCTACTTGAGACTTATCGCCAGTTTGTAGTAGCCAGTCAGCTTGACTACTTGAGGCTATCGACGTACTTGTAGGCCTGCTTGGCCGCAATCGCACCATCGGCGGCGGCGGTGACGACCTGGCGCAGGCTCTTGGGCCTCACGTCGCCAGCAGCGAAGACGCCTGCGACGTTGGTATGCATATCCTCGTCGGTCTTGATGTAGCCGTGATCGTCCAGCTCGACGGCGCCCTTGAGAAAATCAGTGTTGGGCAGGTTGCCGATGAAGCCGAACAGACCGAAGAGGCCATCCTCGGGATCCGCCTCAATAGTGGTGAGCTCGCCGGTCTTGGTGTTCTTTACAATCATCTTGTTGAGAAGATCGTCACCGTCGACCTCCTCCACGACGCTGTTCCACATGAAGTGGAGCTTGGGCGTCTTGAAGGCCTTCTCCTGGACGAGCTCGTCAGCACGGAGCTGGTCACGCCTGTGGATGACGGTAACCTTGCGCGCGTAGTTGGTGAGGTACATGGCCTCCTCAACCGCGGAGTTACCGCCTCCGACGACGTAGACCTCGAAGTCCTCGAAGAAGTTAGCGTCGCAGGTAGCGCAGAAAGAGATGCCCCTGCCGACGAACTTCTCCTCGTTCTTGCAGCCGATGGGACGCGGGTGCGCACCAGTGGCAAGAATGACTGCCTTGGCCTGGTAGTCCCCGTTGGCGCCGTGCAGAACCTTGACGTCGCCGTCAAGCTCGACAGACTTGATGGTGTCGCTCACGCGCTCGGCGCCGAACTTGGCGACCTGCTCGGACATCCTCTTGATAAGGCTCGGACCAGACTCACCCTCGACCTTAGAACCAGGGTAGTTCTCGATCTCGTTGGTGATGGCAATCTGACCGCCATCCTGGCCCTTCTCGATGAGGAGGGTGTCGAGCCTATCCCTGCCAGCGTAGATGGCAGCGGAAAGCCCAGCAGGGCCTGCCCCCAGAATGATCAGATCATAGACCTTTGCCATTGATGCGCACCTCAGCTTTCTTGTTCCGATTTTGCGAACAGGTTAAAAGCTACCCTAGATCTTTACCTTGAACACAGTCTGCTCGGTAATCGGCGTCGCAAGAGCGTCGAGCGCAACGCCGACGCGGTGATAGCGAAGCTTCCACTGCTCCTCCTTCGGCGTGTTGGGGTCGCCGAGGGGGTACGGGATGGAAATCGTGGGGACAATGCGGTTCGCGCCGACCGTCGTGGAGACGGGGACGAGGTTGCACATGTGAACCACGGGGAAACCAGCACGCTCAAAGACCTTGACCATCGTTGCACCGCAACGAGTGCAGGTGCCTCAAGTGGAGGTCAAGATGATGCCGTCGACGTGGCCCTCCTTGAGGAACGGGATCATCTCAGAGGCCATGCGGGCAGCCTCACCCTCAGTGGTGCCAGTGCCGACCGTCGAGTAGAAGTACTCGTGCAGGTGGCCGAGCTTGCCCTCCTTCTCGTAGGCTCGCATGGCATCCACGGGGACGCAGACGTTGGGGTCGGCGTCGGCGGCGGCGGGGTCATAGCCGGCGTGGATGGTCTTGAAGCCGTTGGAGGCACGGTTGGGCAGCGCGTCGAGCTTGGAGATGTCGTAGCGACCCCAACGGGTGGCAGACGCGGACTGGATGCGGTCCGGGTTGTCGACCGGGACGATGCCGCCGGAGGTGACCAGGGCGACGGTGGCCTTGGAGAGGTCGGCGATCGGGTCGGCGATAGGAACGACGTCCCTCTTGGGGATGACGAGCTCGGTCTGGTACGGCTCGCCCTTGATCTTCTTGAGGAGCATGTCGACGCCACGGGCTGCCGCGGTGTTCTCGTGCTTGTTCTCGAGGAAGACCTCCTTGCGCATGCCACGCGCGAAGTAGCCCTCGGCGTCAGCGCCGAGCGTGGGCTCGCCGGCCAGCACCTTGTTGAGGTAGCCGATCATCTTGGGGACGTCCTTGCGCATCTTGGCAGCGGAGTTGCCGCCCTTGAAGATGACGACGTCCTTCTTGTACATGTCGACGCCAGGGGTCTCCTCGTTGAAGGAGGTGACGGCGGGGACGTGGAACTTCTCCTGGACGGCCTTGCAGATGGCGCCGCAGGCGACGGTGTAGCGGCCGGCCTGGAAGGCGGGGCCTGCCACGAAGGCATCCATCGGCTTGTCCTCGATCATCTTGATGATACGGTCCACGGCCTCCTCGGTGTTGGAGCCCATGAAGTTGTCGCCACAGACGATCGTGTAGGTGACGTTGGCGTCCTTGAGGGCCTTGTCGATGGCCATGGTGGGGCCAAGGGTACCCTCGACGATGTAAGGCTCGATGCCGGCCTTCTCCTCGCCACCCACGCCAGCGAAGAACTGGTTGATGTAGCAGATTACACTCTTAGGCATTGTTTCCTCCTTTCGGTGAATTGCTTCCTAGAACTCTTTCATGGTCTTGAGGCTGAGGCCAGAGATGTGGTCGCCGCAGAACCAGTTGTTGTCCTCCATGATGATGGAGCCGTCGTCACGGGCGGACTTGCCGAGGACCTCGTCGTAGCCCCAGGAGCCGGACATGCCGTCGCGGTTCATGGCCTCGAGGTTGCCGATGACGGTCTTGCAGGCCGGAAGCTCGGTGAGCTCGCCGACGTTGCCCGTGGAGACGAGGGCGTTGAGCTTCTCGTCCAGGACGACCAGCGGCTGGCCGACGCCGGTACGGCCGTCGGACTCGTTGGAGACGCCCACGACGCCGATGCCGGCGTCCTCGAGGACGACCTGGCAGCGCACGTAGTCGGCGTCGGGGTTGCCGTAGCCCTCCTCGGTGACGATCGCGTAGTCGACACCCAGGTTGATGGCCATGTCGCGAACCATGATCGCGGAGCGCTCCTTCTGCTCGAGCGCGACGTTGAGGTTGGACATGATGACGCCGACGAAGTTGTAGTCCACGCCGTCGTGCTTGTAGAGCTCCTTGATCAGGGGGAAGTTCTGGAACTCATAGGTGGACCACTTGGAGGAGGCGGGCATGAAGGAGCCAGAGATGATGGCGCCGTCGAAGACCTCGGTCGGGCTGACGTAGGTCGGGAGGAACTTGTTCATGTCCCAGCCGTACCACAGGTCGTTGTAGCCGAGGGCCTCCATCTGGGACTGCGGCTGCAGCACGATGGCGACGTTGGGGAGCTCGTTGCGAGCGGCGTCACGCTTCAGGATCGGGTCGAAGACGTAGGTCTCGGTGTCCTCGGCCTCGACGTCCTCGACGATCTTGCCGAGCCACTCGGCGAAGCGGTGGCCGGCCCAGCGCAGCGCGTGGTTGCACTTCTGCTGCTCGTGGCGCTCGAACTCCTCGTCGGTGTCACCGACCAGGCAGATGTTGATGATCTCGGACCACCTGGTGTGCTTGGCGCCCTCGCCACCCATGTCGATGACGCCGTCGCCGAAGGAGCCCCACTCCTTGCCGACCACGGTGACGCAGCAATCCTTGAGGGCCTTGAGCTCGCCGTCGCCAGCGGGGACGACGTCACCCGTGACACCCGGGAACAGCGTGCGCCCATCCATGCGGACACGGGGCTCGATGGTCTCGATGACCGGCACGATGCGCGTGTCGTCACCGGGGTGAGCGATCACGATGTCGAGATCGGTGATGTGATCGTCCTCGCCCTTGAGGTAGGAGATTGCGGCCTCCTTGTCGATGGTCAGAACGCCATCGGCAAAGGAGTTCTCACTGCCGAGGACAACGTCCTTGACGTGAATGTTGCCAATTTCCAACTTCATGTAGCCTTGCTCCTCTCTTAGACTCGCCTTCATAGAGATTCGTGCGATTCGCAGGCTCTCGCCCTTTCGCACGTTCCAGATTAAATTCTATGAACGCGATTATCTATGAACAAGTCACTTCCGATTAGTAAATTTGCGCCCATGCCAAACGGTCATTTCTCAAGCGTGAACGGTACGTGTTTTGCGCATTTTGTCCGATTTGCTTCACCGTTTCTACATATTCTGTTCACATATCCAAATTCCCATCGCGATTAGGTATAAAACAAAACGAACTGGAAGAGAAATTCTCTTCCAGTTCGTTCTGGTTTACTTGCTTGCTTGTCTTTTTGGTAGATTTGTGGTAATAGCCGCTGCCTAGATCATCTCGAGGAAGGCCTCGATGCGCGTCTTGAGCTGCCCGGCGTCCTCGGTGGAGTAGTTCGTCGTGACGTGCATGAAGGGGAACCCGGCCTTCTCGGCCGCCGCCTCCATGCCGAAGGCCTCCATCTCGTAGATGGTGCAGAAGGAGAGCGAGCAGTCGATGATGCCGTCGGCGTGAAGGTCACGCGCCATCCCGATGACGTCCTGCTCCCGATCCTGGTTAGGCGTGAAGATGGCGCAGTGGATGTTGAGGTAGCGGTCGGCGACGTTGTCGATCATCTCGTCGACGGTCTCGCCACCCTCGTCCACCAAGTCCTTGTAGTAGCGCGAGCCCGTGCAGCACTCCTCGCCCACGACAACGCCGCCAGCCTTCTCGATGATGTTGAAGAGCTTCCAGTTGGGGACGGCCATGGGGGTGCCGGTGTACAGGACGCGCTTGGCGCCCTTGGGGGCGACGCCCTCCCCCTTCGCCACGCGCTGCTCGCACTCGTCTGCGATCGCGTTGATGGCGGCGGTCAGCCTCGGGGTGTCGTCCATGAAGGCGGCCTGCGTAATCAGCAGGCTGTCGAGGCCGGAGATGGGCGTGGGGTCTGCGGCGCGAACCCTCCCCAGGCGCTGGAGTGCGCGGCGCTTGTCGTTCGTCTCCTTGATGGCGCGGCGCAGCGAGTCCGCGGTGATCTTCTGGCCGGTCTCCTGCTCGATGCGCTCGGCGAGCCGATGGACCTCGTTGCGCCACATCTGCTTGGTCTCGTCGGTGCGGACGTGGGGCACGTCCATGATGTACATCGGCTTCTGGGTCGCGAAGAACTCGTAGCCCTTCTTCTTGCCGTCGCAGGTGTTCTCGCCCACCACGAGGTCGGCGGACTCGATGTAGGGGCAGACGCGGCCGAGCTTGAAGCCGGTGAAGCCCTTGATCAGCGGACAGGTGTTGCGCGGCAGATGCTTCTCGACCTCCTCGGGCGCCCAGTCGGCGCCTGCGCAGAGCCCGACCTCGACGCCTCCTGCCGCCGCCACGATCTCCTCGGGGACGTAGAGGCAGAAGCTGCCGATGATCTTCTTGATCCTGCCCTGCTCCTTGGCGTCGAGCATCTCCTTGATGCGGCCGGAATGGAGGTTGGTGGCAAAGTTGTCGAGGTACGAGGTGCTCTTGGGGCGGTTGTGCTGCGTGAGGAACATGTCCCCGTACATCTGGCCGACGGCACCCAGAAGACCGTCGTGCGCCTCCGTGTCCATGTCAAGGCTCTTCCACATGGGATAGTAGTCGACCGTCTCTCCTGCCATGGCAATCCTCTCCTTACTTATATATGTGCCTGGACCCGGGCGCTCCCCCGCGCCCCCGCACATCATAGGAAGGTTGGGGCGCAAGCTGCGACCCTGCGCCACAGATGGGCAGGTAGGACCCCCAAACGTGAGGTACCCACGATTAGTCAAACGACGGATAGGATAAGCGGACGCAGGCTTCTACGGTCGTATGTAGGGACGGCAGAAGGCGATCCTCTCGCTGCCGTCTGCAAGGTGGATAACGCCGCAGTACGAGAAGCCCCTGCTCCTGATGAGTCCCTGCATGGGGCCGTTGTCCCGGTGGGTGTCCACCCGGAGGGCGAGGCCGCGCTCCCGTGCGCGCGCGAGCGCCCAGTCCATCATCGCCGAGCCTACGCCCCTCCCCTGCACGGCCGCAGCGAAGCGATGGACCACGAGATAGGGACCGTCATCGATCCAGAAGCCGTCATAGATGCGCGCATAGGTGGGGTCAGGCCCTTCGAGGAGCGCGAAGCAGCCCACAGGGACGCCGTCTGCGCCCACCCAGACCCTGAGCGCACCGGTGGCGACGTCCCCCTCGAGCGCCCGGCGTCCCGGGAAGCCGGGATCCCACTGGTTTGGGTTGCCCGAGGCGACCATGAAGCGCTGCGCAATCGCGTAGATCTCCTCGACGCGCGCGAGGTCCGCGGTCGTCGCCGTCCGTATCTCCCCCATCGGTCCTCCTCGAGAAACGCCTCCCTCAAAAAAAGCCACCCCGGTCTCCCGGGGTGGCTCGTAGGGTACTACATCTGCCGGCAGCCACGAGGGCGTGGTGCGACGGCCGCTAGGCAGCCTGCTGCGCGGGCTTCTCGCCCCCGAAGATGTGCATGAGGAAGCGGATGAGCGCGTACAGCACGAGCACGGTGGCGACGATCGTCTCGATCAGGACGATGGGGCCGAGCCAGGGGGCGGGGGCACCCATCTTGGCAAGGCAGGCCATCGTCTGCTTGAGGGCGATCGCGGTGATCACGAAGGGGAAGGTGTAGGCCGCGTAGCTCGGCGCGAAGGCGGTGTTCTTGAGGAAGCGCGGCAGCTGCGTGAGGACGACCACGAACAGGACGGTGGCCACGATCTCCATGCAGACCAGGAGCGCCTGGGACTTGGGGGTCACGGACTGGACGTAGGCGGCGACGCAGAGGCTCGCCGGCGCGGTCATGATGCAGAACACGGGACGCGCGGGAACGGGGGGCTCCCCGACCTTGGCATAGCGGCTGATGACTGCGACGGTGATGAGGACGAAGGTCACGAGGCCGAACCAGAAGCACACGGTGCCGATGCCCTCCATGCCGAACGCAGGGGCGCTGACGGAGGCGGCGGCGATGCCGACGTAGACGATGTACCAGCTCGGGAAGACCTGCTTGAGGTTGAAGTGCGCGACGTACTTGGCCGTGAACCACACGATCAGGCAGACGTGCAGGAGAAGGCCGACCCACCACAGGGCGACGCCGAGGCCCGCGGAGAGGGGCTTGGCGTAGGCCGCGAGGAGGAGCAGCGCCATGGGGAAGGTGCCGGAGATGCTCGCGAGCATCGGGTTCTCCATGTCCTTCTTGACGGACTCGAAGTCACCGAACAGCTTGACGAGGAAGAGCACGCCGAGCAGGGCGGAGATAACACCGAAGACGACGCGGACCCCCTCGCTGTAGCTCTGCAGCAGGTTGCCGAGGGCGGCGCAGCCGAGCATGACGCCGGTGATGGGGAGCGGGATTCTCTTAAGCAACAAAGGCCTCCTTCTTGAGCGGCTGGACGTCCTCGAGCTTCTGACGGCCCAGGGGCTCGTCGCCGCCCTCGGTGCCCTCGTCGAGGTCCTTGATGCCCTCCTCGCGGCAGACGATCTTGGCGACCTTCCAAGCGCACAGGCCGGTGAACCAGATGCACTGCTCCTTGTGCTCGCCCTGGCCCATGTCGAACTCGCGGGTGAGGACGCGGCAGCACAGGGCGTGCTTGCCGTTGGCGTCACGGAACCAGTCGTGCAGCTCGTGGGTCAGCGACATGCACTTGACGACCTTGGGGTCGGTCGGGCCGTTCTGCTCGGTGCGGCCGTAGAGCAGGCCGAGGGCCGCGACGCCGCCGTTGGCGGCACCGCACATGCAACCGGACTTGCCGACGCCGACGGACATGCCGGAGACCATGGAGATGACCTCGACGGGGACCTCCATCTGGAAGACGTCGCGCAGGGCGCACATGACGGCTTCGTCGCAGAAGAAGCCTCCCTTGTAGTAGGACTCGGCGAGGCGCTGCACCTTGTGCGGACTGACCTCGGTGGCGTTGATCTTTACGTTTGCCATGGACCTCTCTCCTCTCGTATGGCTTCCCTCCGCCCCTTGCTAAGGGTAAATGACACGGTGCCTATAGTATTTAAAACGTGACACTCGCCCCACGTTCCTGCCGTACGCCATCGGCAAGCGGTCGCGGACACGATCGGGCACGACGTTACGGCCAGCTGAGACACCGCCAAGCTTTTTAAGAGTACAGTAGGGACGCTTGCGCGCTTTACGCGCAGTGATTACTAATCAAACAGTAGCCAGCGATTTTTCTATTTTGATTATCTTCCTTGATCAACGGCCATCCGTGGCTCAGTGCCCTCCACGAGCGCCCGGACGAACGCGCAGAGTCGCTCGAGGGACTCAAGACGCATCCTCTCCGAGGGCGTATGGGCGTTCTCGACGTCAGGCCCGAGCGAGAAGACCTCGAGCCCGGGAAGCGCCTCCGAGAAGACCCCGCATTCGAGACCGCCGTGCGTCGTGGTCACCGTCGGCTCCTCACCGAAGAGGGCACGATAGGTCGCACGCGCCTCGCAGACGAAGGGGGACTCCGGATCGCAGAGCCAGGGGTCGCGACCGCCCTCGACCTCGAGCGCGGCGCCGGCGCGCTCGCACGCGGCGCGGACCCCAGCCACGATTGGCCCTGCGCCGCCGGGGCGGTTAGTGCGGACGGAGACCAGGGCGTCGAGGCCCTTCTCGCCCAGGCGGACGATGCTCACGTTGTCGCTCGTCTCCGTGGCGCCGGGAAACTCCCGGCTCATGGCGGACACACCCTGCGGCAGCTCGGAGAGGAGCGCGACCGCCGCGGCCGCTTCTTTCGCGGAAAGGACCCCCACCTCGCGCTCGCCCAGGCGCTCGGCCTCGAGGCGTGCGCCCGCGTCGTCCCCCGTGCACGCGCACGCGAGGTCCGCACGAACCGGCCCGAGCGCCCGTTCGAGGTCGCGGGCGGCCTCCGGGCCCGCGCCCGCAGGGAGCGCGAGCTCCGCCGTGGCCTCCGCGGGGATCGCGTTTCTCTTCTCGCCCGAGCGGAGAGAGACGAGCGCGAGGCCTGCTAGCGCGCCGTCGGCGGCCACGGTCTCGGCGTGCCCGCCGTCCGGGCGGCCCCCCGAGAGCAGCCGGGAGAGGACCTCGCCCATGAGGAGGGCAGCGTTGTGCCTGGGAAGGGCGATGTCGATGCCGGAATGGCCTCCCCTGAGGCCGGAGAGCGTGAGCCTGACGACCTCGCGAACCCCTCGCTCTCTGCTAAGGGGCAGGCTGACCCGCGCCTCCGTCCCGGCACTGCAGCCCACGACGAACTGGCCGGCAACCGTGAGGTCGAGGTTCAGCATCCGGCGGCTCCGGATGCACGAGCAGTCCATCTCGCGCGCGCCGACGAGGCCGACCTCCTCGTCGACCGTGAGGACGGCCTCCAGCGAAGGATGCGACAGTCCCTCGTCCTCGAGGATGGCGAGGCAGACCGCGACGCCGGCCCCGTCGTCGGCGCCGAGGGTGGTGCCGTCCGCGTGGAGCCAGCCGTCCTCCTCGACGACGTCGATGGGGTCGCGGGAGAAGTCGTGCGAGCTCCCTGCGACCTTCTGGCAGACCATGTCGAGGTGGGCCTGCAGGGCAAGGGAGGGTTCGCCCTCCCGTCCGGGCGTGGCGTCCTTCCTGATGACGAGGTTGCCGAACTCGTCGGACGTCACCTCGAGCCCCCGGTCACGGGCCCACGACGCAACCGCGGCACTCGCTCGCCCCGTGTCGCCGCTCCCCCGCGGTATCCCGGAAATCCACTCGAACCAGGCGAGGGCCCTCTCATACGTGCTTCGTGCCGCGTCCATCCCCAACCCCTCTCATGCGAGGGGCGCGCGCAGGCCTTGGCCCACGTGCGCCCCGGGTCTCATCGACAGGCGACCGTCGCGGCCACGATTGGCCGCGCGGCGCCCCTAGTGGTTCACGAAGCTCAGGAACTCGTTTAGCCGCTCGTTGCCGCGGCCGTCGATGACCTCCGCGGGCGTGCCGTCTGCCGCGACCACCCCGCCGTCCATGAAGATGATGCGGTCGGCCACGTCATGCGCGAAGTGGATCTCGTGCGTGACGAGGACCATGGTCATCCCCATGTCGGCGAGCTTTCGGATCGTCGCCAGGACCTCGCCCACCAGTTGAGGGTCGAGGGCGGAGGTGGGCTCGTCCAGGAGCAGGACGTTGGGCTCCACCGCGAGCGCGCGGGCGATGCCCACGCGCTGCTGCTGCCCTCCGGAGAGCTTGGACGGGTAGAAGTCCTTGCGCTCCGTCATGCCCACGACGTCCAGGTACTTGAGGGCGCGCTCCTCGGCCTGGGCCTTGGGCATCCGCTGCACGGTGACGAGCGGCTCCATCACGTTGCCGAGCGCGGTCTTGTTCTTGAAGAGGTTGTAGCTCTGGAAGACCATGGCGGAGTGCTTCCTCAGCGCCGCGACGTCGGCCTTCGTGTAGCTCTCCGCGTCCACCGTGTCGTTCTCGATCGTGACCTTGCCCCGCGTGGGGACGGTCAGGTAGTCGAGACAGCGCAGGAGCGTCGACTTGCCGGTGCCGGAGGGGCCGATGATGGCCGTGACCTCGTTCCTGTTGAGCGTCAGGTTGATGTCCTTGAGCACGTCGGTGTCGCCGAAGGACTTGTACAGGTGCTCTACCCTGATGAGTGCCTCTGCCATGGTATCCACGTCTACTCGTTGATGATGGACTTGGTCATGTCGTTGTGCAGCCACTTGGTGACGATCTCGGACATGCTGCCGTCGGCGAGCATCTTGTCGATCTGCTCGTTGACGAAGTCGCAGTACTTCTGGCCCTCGTCGGTCTTGGGGAAGAAGTAGGCGACGTTGTTGGCCATGGTGCGCTCGTCGAGGAAGCGGACCTTGTCGTTGTTGGCGTCCTCCCACTTGTAGACCGCGGTGTCCGTGGAGAACATGGCGTCGATGCGGCCGAGGGCGAGGTTGCTCAGGCCGGCGTTGGAGTCGTCGAAGGTCGTGATCGTGAAGCCGTACTTGGAGGACATGTCCTGGGCGATCGTCTGGGACGCCTGGCCGTTGGCCACGCCGCAGTTCTTGCCCGCGAGGTCGGAGAACTGGTAGATGTCGGTGTTGTCCTTGCCCACGACCACGCACTGGGCGTCGCCGTAGTAGGGGTGCGACGCGAGGTACTTCTCGGCGCGCTCCTTCTTCACTGCAAGGCAGTTGGCGGCGACGTTGGCGCGGCCGGCGTCGAGCTCGCCGAACATGGAGGAGAACTCGGCCTGCTTGACCTCGAAGTCGACGCCGGTGTTCTCCTTGATCTTGTTCCAGACGTCCGCGTCGATGCCCGTCCAGGTGCCGTCGGTGCCGATGAGCGAGTAGGGCTCGCCGGTGCCGCCGGTCACGATCGTGACCTTGGTGATCTTGCCAGAGGCGTCCGTGGAGGAAGCGGCCGCGGAGTCGCCGGCGGAGCCGTTGGAGCCAGAGCCGGAGCAGCCCGCCACGAGGACGGAGGAGCCGGCGAGGGCGCCCATCGCGAGCGCGCCCCTGAGGAAGTTCCTGCGCGACATGGACCTGCTGTCTGCCATTCTTACCAACCTTTCCTGTGCCAGTGGCACATGACTTATGCCTTGGCCGCCACTCTGGGCGACGGCCGCGAATCACCCGTCTGCCTTGCCATCCCTCTAGTACATCTGCTCGCACCTGCGCTGGAGCCACTTGCTCAGCGCGCTGAACGCCAGGATCACGATCCAGTAGACGAGCATGACCGCCGCGTAGATCTCGAAGTAGCGGAAGGAGTTCGCGCCGAGGATCTTGGCGGCGCCCATGATGTCGGGGACGCCGATCATGAACGAGAGGGACGACATCTTGATGAGGTTGATGACGTCGTTGAAGAGCGGGGGCAGCGCCACGCGCACCGCCTGCGGGACCACGATGCGCCAGAAGGTCTGCGCGTTGGTCATGCCGAGGGAGGCCGCGGCCTCGCGCTGTCCCTCGTCGACGGATAGAAGGGCTCCGCGGATGCTCTCCGACATGAAGGCGCCGACGTTCAGGCTCATCACGATCGAGACCGCGACCATGGGGGTCATGTCCCTGATCGCCGTGCTGTAGACCGCCATGCCGAAGTAGAAGAAGTAGAGCTGCGCCACCACGGGCGTACCGCGCATGAACGAGACGTAGACGCGCGTGATGGGGTAGAGGACCTTGACCTTGTAGGTCGCGATCATCGCGACGAGGACGCCGATGAGGAGGGCGAGCGCCGCCGAGACGAAGGTGAGCTCGAGCGTGACGTCGAGCCGCGCCGCGATCTGCGGGATGCAGTACAGGAAGTAGTCGAATTTGAACACGTGAGCTCCTCGTCGATCGTCACGTCCGTACGAAGCCGGCACCCGCTCGCGGTGCCAAGCTTTCACCAGCCAGTACTATAGGTAAGAGGCTATATGCCAAAGTCGCTAGTAACCTAGGCGTAAACATCGCCCAAAAAATACCGTCTACCTGCTGCTACATGCCGGTCAACACCTATCATAGACCACTCGCAGGAACTTATACGGAGCTAGGTGCATCCAATACCGATGCCTAGTAATCGGCTTATTCTTGCATAGGCCATTTTCTAATCGTCTGCAGAATCCCGACGCCCGCGATGCCGGTGCTAGCTTTTAGGGGCAAGCGTAGGTCCGTCCGGTCGCGGTGGCGCCGGACGCAGGTCCCACATACGGAGAGGCACATGAGGTCAATCGGCATAGACATAGGCTCCACGGCGACCAAGGTCGCGGTCATGGAGGACAACGAGCTCACGCTCACGCTGCTCGCCCCGACGGGGTTCTCGAGCATCGAGGCGGCGAGGCACGCCGCGGAAACGCTCGCGGAGCACGGCATAGACGTCGAGCAGGAGTCCGTGATCGCCACGGGCTACGGACGCATCGCCGTCCCCTACGCTGGCAAGGCCGTCACCGAGATCACCTGCCACGCGAAGGGCGCCTGGTGGCTGTTCGGCAGGAGCGGTGTCGTCATCGACGTGGGCGGCCAGGACACCAAGGTGCTCGAGCTCAGAAACGGCATGCTCAAGAAGTTCCTGATGAACGACAAGTGCTCGGCGGGCACCGGCAAGTTCCTCGAGGTCATGGCCAACCGCATGAACGTCTCGCAGGAGCGGCTCTCGGAGCTCGCTGCCAAGGGCGAGAAGATCACGATCTCCAGCATGTGCACCGTCTTCGCGGAGTCGGAGATCATCTCCCTCATCGGCCGCGGCGAGCCTCTGGAGAACATCGCCTCAGGCGTCATCGAGTCCGTCGTGGGCAAGGTCGTCTCGCTCGCCTCGCAGGTCCCGGGGGACGAGTGCTTCCTCACCGGCGGCCTGTGCGACAACGCCTACATCGTCGGTCGCCTCGCCGACCGCCTCGGCAAGCCGGTGAGCACGCGCCCCGAGGCGCGCTTCGCCGGAGCCATCGGTGCAGCGATCTCGGGCCAGCGCTAGCGCGAGCCGGCGCGTCCCAGCACTCCCCCGGTCCCCGACTTCCCGCACGGCAGCCTCAGGCCGGGGCGCACGTCCAAGACAAAGGAGAGAAACCCCATGCCCACGGCAACGCTTCCCAACAGCTCGACCCAGATTCCCGCCCCCTTCGACCTCCCCAAGACCTTCGAGGAGTACGACGAGTCGCGCCGCAAGAGCTTCATGCGCGTCCACGACTTCAAGAAGGCCGGCGGCAGGCTCGTCGGCACCCTGTGCACCTACGCCCCCGCCGAGGTCATCGAGGCCGCCGGCGCGGCCTGCGTCGGGCTGTGCGGCACGAGCGACGAGCCCATCGGCGCCGCGGAGACGGTCCTGCCCAAGAACCTCTGCCCGCTCATCAAGTCGACCTACGGCTTCGCGCTCACGGACAAGTGCCCCTACACGTACTTCTCGGACCTGATCGTCGGCGAGACCACCTGCGACGGCAAGAAGAAGATGTACGAGCTCCTGGGCGACATCCGCCCGACCTACGTCCTGCACCTCCCCAACGGCCAGCTCAGGGACCACGAGAAGCAGGGCTGGTACGAGGAGGTCGTGGCGCTCAAGCAGCGCCTCGAGGAGCTCTTCGGCGTCACCATCACCGACGACGACCTGCGCCAGGCGGTCCACAACCGCAACGTCTACCGCCAGGCCCTTCTCGACCTCTTCGAGCTGCAGCGCGCCGACCCCTGCCCCATGACGTCGGTCGAGTTCATGACCGCGCTGCAGTCGGGCACCTTCGCGATGGACGTCGTCGCCCAGGCCGAGAAGATCGAGCAGCTCGTGGCCACCCGCAGGCAGGAGGCCGCCGAGGGCAAGGCGGCCATCCGCGCCGGCGCCAAGCGCATCGTGCTCTCCGGCTGCCCGGCGGGCGGGCTCATCAACAAGGTCGGCAAGACCATCGACGACAACGGCGGCGTCATCGTCTGCCTCGACAACTGCATGGGCGAGCGCACCAACTCCATGATGGTCGACGAGGACGCCCCCGACATCCTGCGCGCCATCTCCGACCGCTACCTCCAGATCAACTGCTCGGTCATGACCCCCAACCCCGGCCGCGTCGAGAACACCCTCGCCATGGTCGAGAAGTACCACGCGGACGGCGTGGTCGACGCCGTGCTGCAGGCCTGCCACACCTTCAACCTCGAGAGCGTCAACATGGGCCGCACCCTCGAGGACCGCGGCATCCCCTACATGAAGCTCGAGACCGACTACTCCGCCGGCGACCAGGGCCAGGTCTCCACGCGCCTCTCGGCCTTCATCGAGATGATCTAGGCGAACGGGCGCGACGGACGCACTTCCAGGAGGGGCCGCACCCGACGGGCGCGGCCCCTCCTCCGTCCGGGACGCCCTCGAGGTCGCCGGAAGTCGCCGGGAAAGCGCCCTGGGGCGGCGCGCCGCCGGCCCCCGATACGCTCACCGAGCGAGCGGCCCTCGCGCCGATGCGCCCCGATTGTTCGCCAAAGTTTGGGAAAGTCAGACCGCATATCAATGAGCAGCGGTTTTACAATTTGGAAGTCCTGCTCGCGCCATCTTCACCGACGGCAACCGATTCTCACCAAGGAGTGCACATGCCAGACGCAATCCGCAAGGTAAACGTCATAGGCCACCTGCATCCGGACACGGACTCGATCTGTGCCGCAATCAGCTACGCCTATCTCAAGAACCAGATCGACAAGCCCATCTACGAGGCACGTCGCGCCGGCACGGTCAACCGCGAGACGCAGTTCGCCCTCAGGCACTTCGGCTTCGTCGAGCCCGCGCTCATCACGAGCGTCGCCCCGCAGATCAAGGACATCAGCTTCCAGCACCAGCCCGGCATCGACGCCGAGACGAGCCTCTACGTCGCGTGGAACCTCATCCAGGAGTCCAAGGTCGACACCCTGGTCATCACCGACGCCGACAACGACATCGAGGGCCTGATCTCCGTCAAGGACATCGCCAGCGCCAACATGGACATCTTCGACGCCGCGGTCCTCTCCAGCAGCAAGACGCGCTACACCAACGTCCTCGACACCCTGAACGGCGAGATGGTGGCCGGCGACCCGGAGGGCTGCATCGAGGAGGGCCGCATCCGCGTCGGCACCACGCCGGAGATGATGGAGGGCAACATCCAGCCCGGCGACATCGTCCTGGTCACCAACCGCTACGAGACCCAGCGCTTCGCCGTCGAGTCCGGCGTGAGCTGCGTCATCGTCTGCAACGGCGCGCACGTCTCGCACGTCGTGGTCAACGAGGCGCAGAAGCGCAACTGCACCGTCATCGCCACCCCCTACGACACCTACGCCGCCGCGCGCCTGATCTCCATGGCCATGCCCGTGCGCGCCAAGATGCTGCCGGCGGACAAGGTCATCCACTTCAGCGTCAACACCACGATCGACGACGCGCGCAAGGTCATGACCCAGTCGCGCCACCGCTTCTTCCCCGTCGTCGACGAGGGCGGCCACTACGCCGGCGTCGTGAACGGCCCCAACCTGCTCGACCCCCAGAAGAAGCACGTCATCCTCGTGGACCACAACGAGCGCTCCCAGGCGGTCGACGGCCTCGAGCAGGCCGTCATCATGGAGATCATCGACCACCACCGCATCGGCTCGATCGAGACCTCCGCGCCAGCCTACTTCCGCAACATGCCCGTGGGCTGCACCTGCACCATCATCTACAGCATCTACCGCGAGAACGGCGTGGAGATTCCGGCGAACATCGCCGGCCTCATGCTCTCGGCCATCCTCTCCGACACCCTCGCGTTCCGCTCGCCTACCTGCACACCGATGGACATCGAGGCCGGCAACGCCCTCGCCAAGATCGCCGGGGTCGACATCGACACCTACGCGGACCAGATGTTCGACGCCGGCGCCGACCTCACCGGGCGCACGGCCGAGGAGTTCTTCAACTCGGACTTCAAGGTCTTCAGCCGCGGCAAGGTCCGCTTCGGCGTCGGCCAGGGCTCCTTCATGACCGAGAACAGCCGCAAGGCGGCCGAGGCCCTCTGCGGCCCCTACCTGCCCGAGGGCGCCAAGGTCAACGAGATCCCCGTCGTCTTCTACATGTTCACCGACGTCAAGTCCCAGACGACCGAGATGCTCTACTGGGGCCCCAACTCCGAGGCGATGGTCTCGCGTGCCTTCGGCGTCACGCCCGAGGACGGCGTCGCGACCCTGCCCGGCGTGGTGAGCCGCAAGAAGCAGGTCACCCCCGCCCTCATGAGCACGCTGCTCGAGATGTCCGAGGAGGACGGCGAGTAGCCAGGGCCGACAAGGACCTCCCGCCGGGCGCGCGCCCGGCACGCGGCGCCTCGCCCTTGCGGGGCGCCGCTCCCTTTGGCGGGCTCGGCGCCCGGACGCCCCCCCCGCGGACCCGGGGACTATCCGGCGCCGCCCGCGTCGCCGAAGTGCTCGCCCGTCAGCTTGTCCAGGCGACGGTCGTAGGTGAGGATCCCGTTCGTCTCCTCCTCCACGTCGCTCAGCTGCGTGAACACGAAGCCCGCCAGCCCCTGCCCCTCGAGCGCAGCCGCCTCCTCGAGCCGGGCGCGCGCCGCCTCGCGCCAGCCCTCCTCCGAGTCGAACTTGTCGTAGCCGTAGGCGCGGTCGAGGGAGCTGTGCCCCTCCACGTGGTACATGAGCCCGCCGAACTCGCTCACGAAGAAGGCGCGCCGGGCGCCCGCGAGGCGCGCGACGAGCGTCTCGGGGTAGACCCGCATCGTGCGGAAGTAGTTGTGGATGGCGTGGTAGTCGCCTGTGCCCTGGTCGTACCAGCCGCAGGTGGCGTTTATCGGGCGCGTGGGGTCGAGCGAGCGCACGAGGCGCGTGGCCGCCCGCGCGTCGAACTGCCCCCAGCCCTCGTTGAAGAGGGTCCAGGTGACGACGCAGGGGTGGTTGGCGAGCAGCCGCACGGTGCCCGCCGCCGTCTCGCGCCACTCCTCGCGAAAGGCGGCGTCGCCTGCGGAGAGCCGCCGCTGGTGCAGGCGCGGCCGGTCGTCGAAGGCGGCCTGCGCGTGCCGGAAGAGGGTGGGCTTGTTCAGCGCGTCCCACTCGTGGCGCCTGCCGCCGCCGGAGACCATGTCCTGCCAGACGAGCATGCCGAGCCTGTCGCAGTGGTAGTACCAGCGCTCGGACTCCACCTTCACGTGCTTGCGCATCAGGTTGAAGCCCGCCTCGCGCGCCCGGCGCACGTCCGCCACGAGCGCCGCGTCGCTGGGCGCCGTCATGAGCCCGTCGGGCCAGTAGCCCTGGTCGAGCACGCCGCGCAGGAAGAGCGGGGCATGGTTGAGGCAGAAGCGCATGGTGCCCTCGGCGTCGGGCTCCACGCCCACGGTGCGGAAGGCGCAGTAGCTCGTGACCTCGTCGTCGCCGAACGAGAGCCTGAGCCCGTACAGGAAGGGGTCCTCGGGGCCCCACAGGCGCGGGCTCACGACCGGGATCTCGAGCGAGGCCTCGCCCACGACGCCCGTGGCGGCAGCGCCCCCGGCCCCCTGCCCCGAGACGTCCGGCCCCGCGGCGCCCGCGGAGGCTGGAAGGGCGGCCCCCGGCCCCACGACGGCCCCTCCCGTGGCGACGACCTCCTCCCCCGCGCACACCTCGACGCGCAGCGTCCCCGTGCCACACACGCGTGCCTTGAGGCGCAGCAGCCCTGCGTCGGGGTCGGGGGCGAGCGAGACGCCCACGAGGTGCGCCGCGGGCACCACCTCGAGCCAGGCGTCGCGCCAGACGCCGCTCTGCGCCGTGTACCACATGTTGCCGCGATGGATGCGCTGCTTGCCACGCAGCTGCGTCCCCGTCTCACTCGGGTCGAAGACGCACAGCTCCAGGCGGTTCTCGCCCGTCCGCAGCGCGTCCGTCAGGTCGACCGAGAAGGGCAGGTAGCCGCCCACGTGCTCGGCGACCCTCCCCCCGTTGAGGTAGGCGGCGCAGGCCCAGTCGACGGCGTCCAGGTGCAGCAGGAGCCGCTCGCCGGCCGCAAGCGCCGGCGCGTCGAAGGAGAGGCCGTAGAAGAGCAGCTCGTCGGGGGCGAGCCGGTGCCCCACGCCGGACAGCGGCGCCTCGGGCGAGAAGGGCACGCGGATCCGCGACTCCCAGGCGCCCCCTACGGGCGGGCGGGCCTCCCGCCAGCGGGCGCGCGCGTCGGCGCAGGGGCGTACCGCGCAGTCCCACCAGCCGTTGAGGGAGCGCCACCGCACGCGGGCGAACTGCGGCCTCGGATGCTCCGGCCGGGGGTGCTCCGAGCGCTCCACCTGGCCGGTCCAGGGCGTCTCCAGCCGGTGCAGCTCGACGTCGAGCGGCTCCGGGGCCATGCCGCCGATGACGCGCCTGAGGTCGAGCTCCATGCCCTACGCCTCCCCCGCCTCGGACGCCGGGGCTCCCTCGGCGGCAGGCGCGCCCCCGGCGCCGGGCGCGGCCTCTCCCGAACCCTGCGCCCCGCCGAGAGACACCAGGGCCGTGGTCACGAGCATGAGGGCGAGCCCCACCCAGTCGGCCCAGGTGAAGGGGGTGTTCAGCCACAGGACCGCAAGCACGTTGGCGCTCAGCGGCTCCATGGTGCCGAGCAGGCTGCCGGTGAGGCCGCCCACGATGGAGACGCCGTGCAGGTAGAGCGAGAAGGCCATCAGGGTGCCCACGACCGCGATGCCGGCGAGGCAGGCGACGCCGTCCCAGCCGAAGGCCGGCACGGCGGCGGAGACCCCGAGGGCCCCGTCCGTCGCGCCCCAGAGCGCCCCGGCCGCCAGCCACACCACGAGCGCGAGCACCCCGCCGACGAGCAGGCCGAGGCCCGTGATGGGCAGGCTCCCCCAGCGCTCGAAGAGCCGGTGCGGGTACATGATGTAGAACGTGACGCTCAGCGCGTTGAGGATGCCCCAGACCAGGCCGGGCACGGGGATCTGCAGCGTCCCGAGGTCGCCCTTGGTTGCGATCAGCACGGCGGCCGCGAAGGCGCAGACGAGCCCCGCCACCTCCCGCGCGTGGGGCAGCCGCCGGCCGATGAGGCAGGTCGCGAGCATCACGAAGACGACGCTCGAGCTCTGCATCACCGTGGCGGTGCCCGCGTTGGTGAAGCCCACGGCCACGATGTAGGTGAGCTGGCAGGTGTAGAGGCCGCAGCAGCCGAAGATGAGGAGCTGGCGCACGGACGCGCGGTCGCCCAGGAGCTCGCGCAGGAGGTCGCGGCGGCGCCAGAGGAAGTACAGCAGGAAGACGAGGCCCGCCGAGACCGTGCGCACGGCCGTCACGAAGAGCGCGGTGATCTCGTAGTGCGCGTAGAGGTACTGAGCGAAGACGCCGGAGAGCCCCCACAGGCTCGCACCGACGATGGTCGCGACGATTCCCCTTGCGAAGCGGTTCATGTGTCTCCCCCACGACAGGCGGCGCGCAGTCGGCGCCGGCTCGCGCCAGGGGCCGCGCGCGGCAGGCTCACGGAGATAAATGTAGCGCCCCGGGGCCGCGCGGCAAAGCGCCCGTCGGGTCTGTGCGGGCATCTTTTGCGAAGAGGGGGCCGCGGACGCGCGCCGACGCCGGCGCGCACGTACACTGTGGTCTTGCGAGAGGGGGCGCCCGAGCGCCCGGGGCCGCGCCGGGCGCGGCCCGCACCGGAGATAGGAACGCCATGCACGGAATGCACACCCGCCTGCCCAAGCACTTCGTCCTCGAGGAGCGGCTCGAGCGCTACGCCGACAGCATCGAGACGAGCCCCCGCTCCCTCGCGGGCGCCTGGGCCGAGGCCTGCCACCCCCTCGAGCCGGGACGGCCGGGGGCGCGCTACTCGGAGGTCAGGCTCGACCTCGGCTGCGGCAAGGGCGGCTTCACCGTCGAGGCGGCGCGCCGCGAGCCGGACGTGCTCTTCGTCGGCGTGGACTACGAGCCGCTCTGCATCGCCTACGCGGCCCAGAAGGCCCAGGAGAGCGGCCTGCCCAACGTCGTCTTCGTCCCCGGCAGGGGAAGCGACGTGCCCGAGTTCTTCTCGCCCGGCGAGGTCTCCCTGATCTACCTCAACTTCCCGACGCCCTTCCCGCGCGCCAGGCGCGCGAGGGAGCGCCTCACCTACGTCGACCGCCTCATGGATTTCCGCCGCGTGCTGGCGCCCGACGGCCGCGTGCAGCTCAAGACGGACAGCCAGCCCCTGCGCGACTTCACGCTGACCCAGGTCGAACTCGCCGGCTACGAGCTCGTCTGGAGCACGGACGACTGCCGCGCGCTCCTGCCGGACGACCCGGTGAGCGCCTACGAGGAGCGCCTGTGCGCCAAGGGGGCGACGGTCTTCGGGCTCTGCGCCAAGCCCGGGCCCGAGCCCGCGCACGTGGTGCAGACGGCGCCCCTGAGCCTCGTGGACTACCTGCCCGACGACCTCTCCACCATGGGCTACGTGCCACACGGCATGGAGCGCACGGTCACCAACCTGCGCAACCTCGAGGCGAAGGGCCGCCCCAGGACAGACGCCCGCCACGCCGACAGGCGCGGCCGCACGGCCTCCGCGGACGGGGGTGCCGGCACGGGCGGGGCCTCGCGGCGGCACCAGGAGTAGCCCCGGGCCTGGACGCGGCACCGGGGGCCGCCACGGGACGTGGCCCCACGTCCGCCGCGGCCGTAACACGCGGGCAACCGCCCCCGCGCGGCCGCCGGCTACAATGTGGGGGGTCGATACGCCGGCCGCCCGCGCGGCCCGATAGTTGGAGGCTTGGATGGCCAAGATCGCGATGAAGACGCCGCTCGTCGAGATGGACGGCGACGAGATGACCCGCATCATCTGGAAGATGATCAAGGACGACCTCGTGGAGCCGTTCGTCGACCTCAAGACCGAGTACTTCGACCTCGGCCTCGAGAACCGCGAGGCCACCCACGACCAGGTCACCGTCGACTCGGCCGAGGCGACCAAGCGCCTGGGCGTGGCCGTCAAGTGCGCCACGATCACCCCCAACGCGGCCCGCGTGAAGGAGTACGGCCTCTCCCAGATGTGGAAGAGCCCCAACGGCACCATCCGAGCCATGCTCGACGGCACCGTCTTCCGCGCCCCGATCGTGGTCAGGGGCATCGAGCCGCAGGTGCGCTCCTGGAAGCGTCCCATCACCATCGCCCGACACGCCTACGGTGACGTCTACCGCAACACCGAGATGCGCGTCGAGGGCCCCGGCAAGGCCGAGCTCGTCTTCACCGCGGCGGACGGCACCGAGACCAGGAGCCTCATCCACGAGTTCTCCGGCCCTGGCGTCGTGCAGGGCATGCACAACCTGGACGCCTCCATCGAAAGCTTCGCGCGCAGCTGCTTCGAGTTCGCGCTCTCCACCCGCCAGGACCTGTGGTTCGCGACCAAGGACACCATCTCCAAGACCTACGACCACCGCTTCAAGGACGTCTTCGCCGACCTCTACGAGGCCGAGTACCGCACGCGCTTCGAGGAGGCGGGGATCACCTACTTCTACACGCTGATCGACGACGCGGTCGCCCGGGTCATGAAGTCCGAGGGCGGCTTCATCTGGGCCTGCAAGAACTACGACGGCGACGTGATGAGCGACATGCTCTCGAGCGCCTTCGGCTCGCTCGCGATGATGACCTCCGTGCTCGTCTCGCCCCACGGCTACTTCGAGTACGAGGCCGCCCACGGCACCGTCCAGCGCCACTACTACAAGCACCTGCGTGGCGAGAGGACCTCGACCAACTCCGTGGCGACGATCTTCGCCTGGTCGGGCGCCCTGCGCAAGCGTGGCGAGCTCGACGGCCTTCCCGAGCTCGCGGACTTCGCCGACAGGCTCGAGCGCGCCACGATCGACACCATCGAGGGCGGCGAGATGACCGGCGACCTCGCCCGCATCACAACTCTCCCGAACCCCACCACCCTCGACACCGAGGAGTTCATCCTCGCCATCGCGGAGCGCCTCAGAAGGGCGTAGCACGAGGCGCCGGGCACAAGGCGCCGGCTCGGGATAGGGCACAGACGACAAGGGCGGGCGGCCACTAGGTGCGTGGCCGCCCGCCCTCACATGTCCGGGACGCTTCTCTCGCGGGGGCCGTCGCGCAGGGCCGGCCTCGCTCCGGCCTAGCCCTCCTGGGCCGCCAGGCGCAGCTCGTGGATGGCCGCGGCCCTATCCTCCCTGCCGAAGACGGCGCTGCCCGCGACGAGCAGGCTCGCGCCAGCGGCCACGAGGGTGCCGGCGTTGTCCGCCTTGACCCCGCCGTCCACCTCGATGATGGGGCTCACGCCCAGCTCGCGGCAGAGGAGGCTCGTGCGGGCGACCTTGTCGCGGCTGCCCTCGACGATGCCCTGCCCGCCGTAGCCGGGGTCGACGGTCATGACGAGTACGAGGTCGACCCAGCGCAGGAGCTCACGCAGGGCCTCGGGGGGCGTCGCGGGGTTGAGGGCGACGCCGGAGAGCTTGCCGGCCTGGTGGGTCTTCTCGACGAGGCGGTGCGCGTGGGTCGCGGCCTCCCAGTGGAAGGTCACGATGCGCGCCTCCGTGTCGAGGTACTGGTCGATGCACTCGTCGGGGTTGTCGACCATGAGGTGCACGTCGAGCGGCACCTGCGAGGCGGCGGCGACGGAGCGCACATCGATGGCGCCGAACGCGATCGGCGGGACGAAGTGGCCGTCCATCACGTCGACGTGCAGGTAGTCGGCGTCCGCCACGCTCTCCAGCTCGCGGCCGAAGTGCATGCGGTCAGCTGCGAGCAACGAGGGGGCCACCATCGCCCCCGCCTGCCTTCCGTCCGCTGTCTCCATGAGATGCGCTCCCTTCATGACGCGCCCCCGGGTGGGCGGCCCCACGGGGCCGCGCTCGCCGCGGGGGCGCTTCTGTAGTCGTTCGTGACGCGGCCGCCGCGTCGTCGCGCGCCCGTCGACGCGCGGGTGGGACCCTACTTGACGAGCGAGAGGGCCGCCTCGGCGACGTGCTCGGCGGTGAGGCCGTACTTCTTGAGGACCTCGACGGCCGGACCGGACTCGCCGAAGGTGTCCTCGACGCCCACCTTCCTGACCGGCACGGGGTGCTGCTCGGAGAGGACGTCGCACACGGCCGAGCCGAGGCCGCCGATCACCGAGTGCTCCTCGGCGGTGACGACCCTGCCCGTCTTGCGCGCGGAGGCGACGATCGTCTCGGCGTCGAGCGGCTTCACGGTCGGGGCGTTGATGACCTCGGCGGACACGCCGGAGGCCTCGAGCTGGCGGGCGGCCTCGAGCGCCTGCTCGACCATGAGGCCGCAGGCCACGATGGTGACGTCGGTGCCCTCGCGCAGGACGTAGGCCTTGCCGACCTTGAAGTCGTAGTCGGGGCGGTCGTTGACGACCGGCGTGGCGAGACGGCAGAAGCGCAGGTAGACGGGGCCGTCCATCTCGTAGGCGGCGCGGGTCGCGGCGCGGGCCTCCACGTCATCGGACGGCACGATGACCGTCATCCCCGGGATGGTCCTCATGAGCGCGATGTCCTCGCAGCACTGGTGGGTGGCGCCGTCCTCGCCGACGGAGAGGCCGGCGTGGGTCGCGCCGATCTTCACGTCGAGGTGCGGGTAGCCGATGGAGTTCCTGACCTGCTCGAAGGCGCGGCCGGCGGCGAACATCGCGAACGAGCTCGCGAAGACCTTGTGGCCGGCGGCAGCGATGCCCGCCGCGATGCCCATGAGGTCCTGCTCGGCGATGCCGCAGTCGACGTGGCGGTCGGGGAAGGCGGCCTTGAACAGGCCGGTCTTGGTAGCGGCCGCGAGGTCGGCGTCGAGCACGACGAAGTCGTCGTGCTCCTTGCCGAGCTCGACGAGCTCCTCGCCGTAGCTCTGGCGCGTTGCGACCTTCTTGACGTCTGCCATGGCTACTCCTCTCCAGCGAGCTCGGCCATGGCCTGCTCGAACTGCTCGTCGTTGGGTGCCTTGCCGTGCCAGCCGACCTGGTTCTCCATGAAGGAGACGCCCTTGCCCTTGACCGTCTTGCAGACGATGGCCGTGGGCGCACCCTTGGTCTGCCTGGCCTCCTCGAAGGCGGGGGCAAGCTGCGTCATATCGTTGCCGTCCGCGACCTCGATCACGTGGAAGTTGAAGGCGCGGAACTTGTCTGCGATGGGATAGGGCGAGTTGACCTGCTCGATGGTGCCGTCGATCTGCAGGTTGTTGTTGTCCACGATCACGCAGAGGTTGTCCAGGTGGTGGCTGCCGGCGAACATCGCAGCCTCCCAAACCTGGCCCTCCTGGATCTCGCCGTCGCCGAGCAGGGTGTAGGTGCGGTAGTCGTCGCCCCAGAGCTTGGCGGCCAGCGCCATGCCCACGGCGGCGGAGACGCCCTGTCCGAGCGAGCCGGTGGACATGTCGACGCCGGGCGTGTCGTTCATGTTGGGGTGGCCCTGCAGGTGGCTGCCGACGTGGCGCAGCGTGGGGATGTCCTCCACGGGGAAGAAGCCGCGCTCGGCGAGGGTGCCGTAGAGGGCCGGCGCACAATGGCCCTTGGAGAGGACGAACCTGTCGCGCTTGGGGTCGCGCGGGTTCTTGGGGTCCACGTTCATCTCGTGGAAGTACAGGTAGGTCATGATGTCAGCCGCGCCGAGCGAGCCGCCGGGGTGTCCGGACTTGGCCGCGTGCACGCCGATGACGATCTGTTGGCGCACGCGTCGGGCGATCCGAGCGAGCTCCTGGAAGTCGGGGGCTGCCGTCCCTTCCGCCATCTTTGCTCCCTTCGTTCTGCCGCCGGGGCTGCCCCCGGGGCCGTCTCTCTTGTCCTCGATGGTAAGTCGAGAGCACCGCCGGCGACCCTCGGCCGCTTGCGGTGCCCTCGCGCGTGGTGCCCTGCCCCTACTTGGCCTCGCCGGTGACCTTCGCCCAGTCGGCCGCGAACCTCTCGAGGCCCTGGTCGGTCAACGGGTGATGGACGCACTTCTTGAGCGCGCCGAACGGCACGGTGGCGATGTCGGCGCCCATGAGCGCGGCCTGGGTCACGTGGTTGGGGGTGCGGACGGAGGCGGTGATGATCTCCGGGCCGCCCTCCTCGTCCCAGTAGCCGTAGCTGTAGTTCTTGACGGCGGTCACGACGGTGTTGAGCTGCTCCAGGCCGTCCTCGGCGATGTCGTCGAAGCGACCGACGAACGGCGAGATGTAGCGCGCGCCGGCGCGGGCGGCGAGAAGGGCCTGCGGGGCGGAGAAGACCAGCGTCATGTTGACGCGGATGCCCTCCTTGGCGAGGTGGTGGGTCGCCGGCAGGGAGGCCTCGCAGACCGGGAGCTTGACCACGATGTTGGGCGCGAGGGAGGCGAGGTGCTCGGCCTCCTCGATCATGGCCTCGGTGGTCTCGGCCGTGGACTCGGCGGAGACGGGCAGACCGTCGCAGATCTCGCAGATCTTGACCATGTGGTCCTCGAAGTCGGCGAGCTTGCCGCCGGTCTTGGCGTACAGGGAGGGGTTGGTGGTGACGCCAGAGAGGATGCCCCAGCTCTGGGCCTCGCGGATCTCGTCCAGGTCGGCGGTGTCGATGAAGAACTTCATTCCCTTGTCCTTTCCGTGCTTCCAGAGGTTCCTGTCCTACCTAATGTACGGCATGCGGGCTCCCCCGCCTGCCGTCTTATCGCCCGACGTGGGTTCAGATTCTGAACCTGGCGCAAGGCCGCCGCTACGCGAGCGCCGCCATCGCCGCGTCGACCTTGGCGCGGGCGAACTCGGAGGCGTGGGCGACGTCCTCCTTCCAGCTGGGCGAGCCGAGGTACCACATCTCGCAGACGTAACGGCGCACGCCCTGCGGGACGAGCTGGCTCAGGCCGCCCTCGTAGTCGGTCGTCCCCTCGCCGAAGAGCATGTCGCGGTACTGGCCGGCGCGCGTCGCCTTGAGGTGCGCGGCGAAGATGTGGCCCGCGCCCGTGGCGACGTCGTCCGCGACGGACACGCCGTAGAGCAGCGAGGCGTTGGTGAGGTTGCCCACGTCGGGGTAGACGCCGAGGAAGGGGCTGTTGATGAGGTCGACGTAGTGCATGGCCTTGGCGACGGTGTCCATGAAGGGGGTCTCCATGGTCTCGAAGCCCATCACGACGCCCGCCTCGGCGGCCATCTCGGTCGCACGGGCGAGGTTCTCGGCGAAGCACGCCTCGGAGCCGTCCCACTTGTCCTCGTCGTAGTAGGCGTCGTAGCCGGCGAGCTGGATCACGTGCAGCCCGAGGTCGCAGGCGAGGTCGAGGGCCTTGTCCATCATCTCGAGGCTCCTCGCGCGCTTGGCGGGGTCCTTCGCGCCGAAGGGCCACTTGCGGTGGCCGGAGAGGCACATGGAGCCCAGGGGCACCCCCGTGTTGCGCATCGCCTGGACGACCTCCTGGCGCTCGGCCGGCGTCCAGTCGAGACGCGCCTGGCGGGCGTCGGACTCGTCGACGGAAATCTCCATGTAGTCGAAGCCGCACTCGGCCGCCACCTGGAGGCGCTCCTCCCAGCCGAGCTCCTGCGGGGTGGCCTTCTCGTACAGTCCGAGCTTGTAGGACTTGCTCATGTCTTGGCTCCCTCCTTGCAAAGGGGGCGCCGGACGCTCGCTCGACCGTCCGGCGCCCCTCCCTGCCAACGTGGTGTTCGATGTGGTCCCTGGCTACTTCTTCTGTCCGTAGTAGGCGTTGGGGCCGTGCTTGCGCATGTAGTGCTTGTCGAGGAGGTACTGCGGGGCCAGGGCCTCCTCGATCGGCTTGCCGGCGGTGGCGCAGATCTGCTCGGTGTGCAGCGCCATGGTGGCGACCTGCTCCATCACGACGGCGTGGTAGACGGCCGCGGCGGCGTCCTTGCCCCAGGAGAACGGGCCGTGGTTGCGCACGAGGCAGCCGGGCAGGGCGACGGGGTCCTTGCCCTCGAAGCCCTCGACGATGACCTTTCCGGTGTTGAGCTCGTAGGCCTCCTCGATCTCCTCCTCGGTCAGGCCGCGCATGCAGGGGACGGCGCCGTAGAAGTAGTCCGCCTGCGTCGTGCCGTAGCACGGGATGTCACGGCCGGCCTGCGCCCAGCTCACCGCCGCGCTGGAGTGGGTGTGGACGATGCCGCCGACCTTCTCCCAGCTCCTGTAGAGGTAGGCGTGGGTCGCGGTGTCGCTGGACGGGTTGAGGTCGCCCTCGACGACCTTGCCGTCGAGGTCGCACACGACCATGTTCTCGGGGCTGAGCTCGTCGTAGTCTACGCCGGAGGGCTTGATCACGAACAGGCCCTTGTCGCGGTCGATCTCCGAGGCGTTGCCCCAGGTGAAGACGACCAGCCCGTGCTTGGGCAGGTCCATGTTGGCCTCGTACACCTTTTCACGAAGCTCCTTGAGCATCATTGAGAGACTCCCTCCGTCTGGCTATTGGCGTCGACCGCTTGCCGAGCACACGTTAAGCGTCGACTAACTTCTGCATATCATCCCACACGCCGTCGAGGGCATCGACGGTCTTGCAATACAAATCATACTTCCCGTCATAAATCCGCCTCAGGTCATAGCGAGGCTCGAAGCGCCCCGACACGGAGACCATGGCGGCCACGGCGTCCTCGACGGTGTCGTAGGCCCCGACGGCCACGGCGGTCGCGATGGCGACGCCCAGCGCCCCGGTCTCCGACGCCGCCACCGTCTCGACCGCCGGGACGGCCTCGGCGCCGCGCGCCTTCGCGCGCTTGTCCATGACCTTCTTGTAGACGGCGTCGAAGATGACGACGGCAATGATGACCGCGCCCTTGATGATGTACTGGACCGCCGTGTTGACGCCGAGCTTCAGGACGCCGTTGTCGAGCGCCGCCATGAAGATCGCGCCGATCGCCATGCCGATGACGTCACCGCTGCCGCCCGCGAGCGACACGCCGCCGATGACCGCCGCGGCGATGGGGTCGAACTCGAAGCCGAGGCCGATGGAGGTCGTCGCCGACTGCAGGCGCGCGATGGTGAAGATCGAGCCAACCGCCGCGCAGAGGCCGACGACCACGTAGGCGATGATCTGCGTCTTGGAGATGCTGATGCCCGAGAGGGTCGCCGCCTTCTTGCTCGCGCCGACGGAGTAGAGGTTGGTGCCGAAGTGCGTGAGCTTGAGCACGATCTGGCCGACGATGATGAACACGAGCGCGGCCGAGGTCACGATGTAGAAGGGCCCGATGACGCCGCCGAGCCACATCGCCCCGCCGAAGACCGTGAAGTCGCGGACGACCATCGGCTGGCTCTGGATGACGCCGTTGGCGTCGCGGACCGCGATGATGTAGGTGAACGAGCGGTAGATGCTCATCGTCGCCAGGGTCGCGATGAACTCGGGTACGTGGAGCTTGCCGACGATGAAGCCGTTGACGAGGCCGCAGACGAGGCCCACGGCGACGCCGATGAGCAGCATCACCGGGATGGGCCAGAGCGTGTACGCGTAGACGTTAGCCATCACCATGCCGACCACGGCCATGATGGCGCCCGTCGAGAGGTCGATGCCGGACGTGATGATCACGTAGGTCACGCCGACGCCGACGATTGCGACGACCGAGGCGTCGCGCAGGATGTTGATGAGGTTCGTAGAGTTAAGGAAGGACATGCCACTCAGGATCGTGAAGAGCACGACCAGCACCAAGAGCATGCCTATGGAGATCAGGCGCCTGAGCGTTGCTTGTTTCATCCCTTGCTCCTCTCTTGTCGATCGGTGTGCCCAGGCCCTACCAGCGGTCCTCCTGCGAGATGCTCCCCACGGTCTCCGCGGTGACGACGATCGGCTCCATGACGACCTGCGGGGTCTTGGTGAGCACCGTGTAGTTGTACTCGGAGCCGATCATGAGCAGCGCGATCTTCGCGGCGGTGGAGCCCTCGTCCCAGCTGTTGGTGTAGATCGTGCCGCTCATCTGCCCGTTCTCGATCATCGTGAGGGCGTCGGACTCGCCGTCGGCTCCCCAGATGATGTACTTGCCGCGCTTGCCCGCGTTGTCCGCGGCGAGCGCCGCGCCCTCGGCCATGGCGTCGTTGATGCAGAAGACGCCGGTCATGCCGTCGTACTGCTGCATGAAGGCCTCCATGACCGTCCTCGCCTTCTCCTTCTCGAAGGCCGCACTGTTGGCGCCGACGATGGTGATGCCGGGGTAGTTGGCGATCGTGTCGCGGAAGCCGCGCTCGAGGTTGTCGGTGCGGGTCAGGCCGGGCACGCCCTGGATGATGGCGACGCCGCCCTTCTCGCCCATCTGCTCGGCCATCTTCTCGGCGGCAAGGCGTCCGGCGTCGTAGTCGACGGCCATCACGAGCGCGCTGTGGACGGTGTCGGAGGAGCAGTCGAGGTTGAGCGTGATGACGGGGATGCCCGCGGACTCTGCCTGGGCGACCGACGAGGCGAGCGCCGCGCCGTCGGAGCACTGCAGGATGACGGCGTTGTACTGCTGGTTGATGATGTCGGCCATCAGCGTGACCTGGGTCTCGGCCGAGGACTCGCCGTTGAAGGAGTCGATGGTGATGTTGTCCCACGACGAGCACTCGCGCTGGATGCCCTCGAGCCACGCCTGGTTGTTGGGGGTGGAGAGGTCGTGCGCGACGTAGGCGATCCTGATCTGGTTCTCGGCGTTGTACGGGTCGACCGTCACCTTGTTGCTGGAGCCCGACGCCACGGCGCCGGACCCACCGCCTCCCGTGCGGTCGACCTTCTCGAAGGTGCATCCCGCGAGGGTGCCCAGCGCCAGGGGGGCAGCTGCGGCGGCCGTCAGAAACGTTCTCCTGTCCATACACGTTCCCTTCTCTACAGACGGGGTGCCCAGAGGACAAGCACGTACCCGTATTAACGTCCTGCCGATAAGGACCGCGGCGGCGCGGCGCGCACCGGGCGCGGGACCCGTCGCGAGCCGGGGCTAGGCCCCGACCCCTGCCAGGTCGAAGCAGCGTCGCAAGAAGCTGCGGGCATGCTCCTCAATGAGCCAGAGGTGGTCACCGGGGTGGCCGTGGGTCTCGACGGAGGCGCACACGGCGCTCACCCCCGCGGGCGTGTCGAAGGAGGCGACCCTGGAGAGGATCCGCGCACCGACCTCGGCGTGAGGAAGCCCTCGGTCTCCCAGCCGGGCGCCAGGGCGCAGTCCATGTGCAGGTCGCCGAAGCAGGGGTGCACAGGGTCCAGGATCGCGTCGCAGAGGTGGAACTGGGCGAGGTAGGGGGAGGCGAGGTCGAGAGACCTCACGAGGTCGATGCCGCCCAGGGCCTCGTGCGCGCTGTCCCAGTGGATGTAGGCGTTGGGGCAGCGGTCGTGTATGGGCGCGAACCAGGTGACCGTCTCCTCCATGGGACCGATGAGCTGACGCTTGTGGGCGTTGCGGTCCAGTGGCTCGATGGTGAGGTTGAGGCCCAGGTCGCGGGCATGGTCGGCCAGCGCGATCATCGAGTCCGCGAGGGCGACCTTCGCGAGGCCGCGCAGCTCAGGCGCGGGATCGGGGCCACTGGCCACGCAGAGGTTGCGCATCCCGGACTCAGCCGCATAGTCGGCGAGCTGCGTCACGAGGGCGACGGCGCGCCTGCGGGCGCCCTCGTCCAGGTCCGAGAGGCTGAGGCCGCGAACTGCGAGATAAGGACCTGCGAAGGTGGTCCCGAGGAGGCGCTCACCCTCGATGATCGCTCGCACGGCGGAGCGGTTGGCGGCGTCGAAGAACACGGGCAGCTCGACGGCCCGGTAGAACCCAAGGGCTACGGTCCTCCGGAGCACCTCGATCATGCGAGCCTCGTCGTTCATGTAGGGGTTGAACATCTCGAGCAGGTGCGCAGAAGGGAGGATCTCCTGGGCCATGGTCTTATCCCCTCGCCGTCGTGGCTCCTTGGGACGCACGCGCGGGGGGCGTCGGGATCTCCCGTCAACTTCTTATGTTTTCATAGTCGGCACAAAAGTGAAATATCACTTTGTGCCCGCTCGCTTAAACGGCTGTTATTCCGGGTTGAACGGACTGACTCTTGACGGCAATCTGCGGTCGACTCTTTGTTCGTATGGGGATATTGGGACAAGTGATATTTTTGTTCGCTCAATGTTGCTCCGGCGGACGGGCGCATCGGTGCGGAGAGCGGCCTGCCATAGGTTATAACCTTTGTGTTCCCGAGGTTCTTGCAGGCCTAACGCCTTGCTCAGAAGCCAGACGGGCCAGAGGAAAGGCGTCAGGAGACCCCTCGCGAAGAGGCCATAGCCCTCCACTCCAGGCAGTTTTCCCTATCTGGAATATCAAATGCACGGAAATCGCGCCAGCTGGGCACCTGACAGGGGCCGCGGGGCGCCTCCGCCAGCTCGTCCTAGACCGCGTCCCCCGGGACGGGCCCGAAGTCGAAGTAGTCGGGGTGCTGCTCCACCATCTGGTCCCAGAAGTCCACGAAGTGGTTGAGGTGCCCATAGATGAAGGTGTAGAGCTGGTCCTTCGTGAGCCGCGTGCCGAAGGCGAGCCTTTTGGCGAGGTCCTCGTGGTCGCGGTAGAAGGTGTAGGGATCGTCGAAGCCGTAGACGAGCCCCATGAAGCGCACCCGGTCGTAGTGCGTCGAGGCGGCCCGCACCATGCGCCAGGTGAACTCGAGCCCCGACCCCTCGAAGACGATGCGGTGGAACTCGTCGTCGAGGCTCGCGAGGCGGAAGATGTCGAGCGGGGTAGCCTCGAGCGTCCTGCGCTGCTCGTCCAAGCACTCGCTCAGGCGCACGATGTAGCTGCTCGGGAGCCTTCCCGCCATCCGGAAGAGGGTCTGGGCCTCTACGTCGGTCCGGAGCAGCGAACCCTGCCGCATCGCACTCACGTTGATGCGCGAGATGTTGGTGCCGCTCTGCGGGACGACGTCGACGAGGAGCTGCTCACGCAGTCTGCCCACGGCCTGGTGCACCGGCATCTTGGAGAGGCCGAGCTTCTGCGCGACGGCCGTCTCCCTGAGCTGGGCGCCGGGCGGCATCTTGTACATGAGGATGTTGTACCTGAGGACACGGTAGGCGTAGTCCAGGCTCGTCTCGTCCTCGGACTTGGGCAGCACCACCATCTCGTCCGAGACGTCGCTCCCCCCGCGCTTAGGGGCAGGGCGCGCCTCCCCCTCCTCGAACGTCCCTGCTCCAGCTGGCATCTCTCACCCATCCGATCCCGAGACCGCGCCCGCAAGGCGGCGGCGAGGTACAGCGTGCTGCAAGAGAGCATACCCAAAGCGGGGAGCAGGGGAAAGTCCTCCGCCGTACGCATGAAAAAGGGGCCGGTCGCGGCAGCTGCCGCGACCGGCCCCTTGGCCTGGTAGTCGCCCTTGCTCAACGGTCCTAGAGGACGGAGCGGAACGGCACGTTGGGCTCGTGCTCGAAGCAGTCGTGGAAGCCGCGGTCGTACATGTACTCCTTCTTGTCCTTGTCGAGGGGATACGTGTAGTCGCCGCCGGGCTGCCAGTAGTACGGGTGGAACTTGTACTGCAGACGGTCCTTGCGCATCTGGTACAGTACCTCGATCTCACGCTGGTCGGCCATGAAGTTGGTCCAGACGTCCCAGTGGATGGGGATGACGACCTTGGCCTGCAGCGCCTCGGCCATGCGCAGGATGTCGGTGGCCTCCATCTTGTCCTGGATGCCGACCGGGTTGCAGCCGTAGGAGCCGAAGCAGACGTCCACGCCGCCGTACTCCTTCGCGATGTCCTTGCCGTGCTTCGCGAAGTAGATGGAGTAGTGGGAGTCGCCGGAGTGGTAGATGTTGCCGCCCGGGGTGACGAGCAGGTAGTTGACGGCCTTCTCGTCCATGTCGGTCGGGCACTTGCCAGCCAGGTCCTCGCGGTCGGGGCCGGTGGAGTCGGTGGTGGTGATGCAGGTGCGGTCGAAGGAGTCCATGGCCACGATGGTCATGTCCTTGATCTTGATCTTGTCACCGGGCTTGACGACCTTGATGCGGTCCTCGGGGACGCCCCAGCTGCGCCAGAACTCGGCGGACTTCTCCGGGCCGATGAACGGCACGGGGACCTCGTTGCCGTTCTCGTCGGTGGTGGTCATGCCGGAGTTGACGACGTGGGCGGCCCACTCCTTGGACATGTGGTCCTGGTGGTAGTGGGTGGCGAGGACGGCGTCGACGTGCTTGAAGGCGAAGGGGTCGAAGACGTAGGGGATGTTGCGCAGGTTGGGCTGCATGGCGCGGACGCCGGCCATGTTGGCCATCTGGTGGCCGACCTTCATGAGGCCGTTGCCGTGGGTGCGCTTGCCGTTGCCGGTCCACAGGTCGATGGTGATGTTGGCGTCACCGGGGGTCTTGACCCACATGCCAGTGCAGCCGAGCCACCACAACTTGACGTTGCCCTCGGGGACCACGGCGTTCTCGATGTCCTCGTTGAGCCACGTGCCCCACTCGGGGAACGTGTTCATGATCCACTTCTCGCGGGTTACCTCGTCAATAGCGGACATTCAAGCTCCTTTCTTAAGTGAGCCCCGCCCCCGGGGCGACCGGGGGCGGGAAGGTCTTAGTGCCTAGGCGGTCACGTCGTAGAGGGCGACCTCGTTGGTCTCGCGGTTGGCCGAGATGATGTGGTCCTGGCCGTCGTTGAAGACCCAGCAGTTGGCGGGGCCGCAGTCGTGGTCGATGATCTCCACGGCGTAGGCGCCGTCCTCGTAGCCGAGGCGCATGAGGTCACGGCCGCCCTTGCGGTTGCCGAGCACCGCACTGGGCTTGCCGGCGAGGTCACCAGACCAGATGGCGTGCAGGAACGGACGCTTCTCCGGGTCCTCCCAGACCTTCTCGTAGCTGTCCTCGTTCTCGGTGGCATGCCACACGGAGAGCGTGTCGCCATGGAAGGTGGAGATGGTCACGACCTCGTCCTTGCCGTCGCCGTCGAGGTCCGCGAGGCACATGTCGCTCGTGGGCTGCACGAGGAGGCAGCGGACGTCCCACTCGCCGTCGCGCGTCGCGGGCGCCGTGTAGCGGAAGACGCCGGCGGCGGTGCCCACGAGGGCGAAGCTGCGGTCCGGGGCCATGTAGAAGCCGTGGTTCTGAAGCTGGTAGTTCGCGATCTTCGTGAGCTTCAGCTGGTGGTCCTCGTCATAGCGCTCGAGGTCGCCGTCGAGCGGCGCGACATAGACCGCGCCGGGGTCGCGCCAGTCGTTCTTGAACTGGCGGCACTCGCTCTTGATGGTGCAGGCGATGAGCCAGTCCTGGCCGTCGGCGCCCTTGAGGACGCCGAAGCGGTGCACGTAGGGCAGGTCGCAGACGACCGACATCTTCCAGGTGCCGTCCGCCTGGCGCGTCCAGGTGACGATCTTGGCGTCGTCCGCGCCGAAGTTGGGCGAGAAGAACTTGTAGGTGGCCATCAGCTGGTCGCCCCTGCCGGGGGCCTGCGTGACGGTCATGACGCCGCCGGGGCCCTCGTTGACGTCCTCGATGACCTTGCCGTCGAGGGTGAAGCGGCGCATCGGCCCTTCCTTCTCCGTAGCGACGACGAAGCCGTTGGTGTCGGCGCCGTCGAACATGCAGACGGCGTAGCACTTGACCATGTCAGTCGCGAGAACGTGCTTCTGGTAGTTCATCTCTCACCTCTGTGCGGACGTGGTGCTTGGACGTGGCGTTGGTCTTAGGCGAACTTCTTGTCGACGCCGGCCTCGAGGAACTTCTCCTCGATCTCCTTGTCGCTCATGACGTTCTTCAGCGGCACGGTGATGATGCCGGCGGCCTTGGCGTCGGCGAACATGTTCTCGAAGTTGCGCGGGAAGCAGACGATGTCATAGGTCTTGGCAGTGGAGGTACCCTCGGCCAGCGCGCAGTGGTGGACCTTGGGATCCTTGAGGTTGAGCTTCTTGGCGACGCGCTCGACCGCCATCTGCATCATCAGGGAGGTGCCGGAGCCGTTCGCGCAGGCGCACAGAATCTTGGTTGCCATGGTTGACATCCTTTCCGGGGCTTGGCCCCATCTGAGTCCGGGCCCCGTCGGGGCCCGGACGGTACTTGCCTGAAGTCTACCCACCGGGGCAGGCTCGACTACGTGCTCGACGAACCAGGTACGGGGAGCGAAGCTACTCGGCCTTCTCGGCGGAAGCCTCGGCCTTGGCCGCGTACTCCTTGTACTTGTCGTAGTCCTCGACCTCGAGGAAGTAGGTGCTGTTGCCGTTCTCGTCCTTCGGGGCGGCCTTGTACTGGAGCTGCGGGATGACGATGAGGATGACGGCGACGATGGCCACGCCGATCCAGCCGAGGTACTTCATGATGACCGTGAAGAGCGGCCAGATGGTAGCCCAGTCGAACATGCCGAGGTAGCCGCCGAAGGCGTACATCTGGACCCAGGAGGCGATGAGGGCGGAGCCGAAGACCTGGCAGAGGCCGCAGATGAACGGGAGGATCAGGCAGGCCTTGAGGCCACCCTTGTTGTTGGCGTAGACGCCGATGACGGCGTTGTCGAAGAACAGGGGCACGAAGCCGGCGACCACGAGGACCGGGGAGTGCATGAGCAGCAGCGCACCGATGGCGAGGAACTGGCCCACGGCACCGGCCATGAAGCCGATGGTGACGGCGTTGGTGGAGCCGAAGCCGAAGGTGACGGCGCAGTCGACGCCGGGGACGGAGCCCTTGATCAGCTTGGAGGAGATGCCCTGGAAGGAGGTGGTGAGCTCAGCGACGAAGGTGCGGACGCCCAGCTGGAGGATCGTCAGGTAGACGGCGAACTGGAAGCAGTTGTAGAGGACGTAGAAGAAGAAGTCCTTGCCGGGGGTCAGCGCGGCGTTGCCGGTGAGCTGCTTGTCGGCGGTCAGCTTGATCAGGAAGTCCGGACCGATGACGCACAGGATGATGCCGAAGAAGATGGTCATCAGGATGGCCGTGGAGACCATGTTCTCGTTAAACATGGACAGCCAGCCGGGCAGCTCGATGTCCTCGAGGCGCTTGTCGAAGACGGAGTGCTTCTCGGGGTTCTTGGCCTGCTTCTTGGCGTCGCGGCGAGCCATCCAGCCGGCGATCTTGGACGCGAAGAAGATGCCGAACATCTGCTGGTGGCCGATGGAGAAGCCGGCGCCGTCAGTGAGCTCCTGGGTCGGGCCGACCGTGAGGTTGGAGCCGACGGCCCAGTAGAGGCCGAGGAGGAGGGTCATGACGAAGAGGGCGGGGCCGGAGGCGAGCTGGGGGAAGCAGAACATGATGAGCCACAGGGCGGTAGCGGCCTGCTGGACCTGGACGTTGCCCGTGGTGAAGATGGCGCGCATCTTGGTCTTGTTCTTGAAGGCGACCAGCGCGATGTTGAGGATGTAGGCGAACAGCAGCAGGAGCATGTACTGCGAGATGTTCGCGCCCTGGAGGAAGGAGACGTCAGCGAGGGAGAAGTCGCCGGCAGCGGCCGCCTTGACGCCCGCGTCGACGGCGTTGTTGCCGAAGTAGGGGTCGATGACCATAGCGGTCAGGTTGAAGCGCTCCTTCAGGCCGACGATGACCGGGCGGAAGGAGTTGGTCAGGCCCGCGGAGCCGACCTGCAGAATCATGTAGCCCACGGAGGCCTTGATGAAGCCCGCGAGGACCTCGTACCAGTGCTTGCCGAGCAGGGCGTAGCCGATCACGACGATGAAGCCGATGATCCAGGCCGGTTGGGAGAGAATGGTCGAAGAGAACCAGTTCACCCCTGCCAACAAAATGTCCATGCTGTTCCTCTCTCTATCTCCAGGGCAACCCGTTTGCCCCAAATAGGCTCTCTGTCGCGCGTCCGCCTACTCGTCGCCGACCATGGCGTCGATCTCGAGCAGCTCTTCCATGCTCTCGATCTTCTTGAGGCGCTCGACGACCTCCTCGTTGGAGAGCACCTGCGCGAGGCGCTGCATGCTCTTGAGGTGCTCGTCGGGGTCGGTGTCGCTCAGCGTGAAGAAGATGGTGGCGTCGGTGTCCTCGTTGGCGGGGTCCTCGAAGTGGACCGGCTCCTTGACGCGCATGAAGCTGATGGCGTCGCGGTTGGTGCCGCGGGCGTTCTCCATGGCGTGCGGCATGGCGACGCCCGGCATGAGGACGATGTAGGGGCCGTGCTTCTCGACGTTCTCGATCAGGCAGTCACCGTACTCGGGGTCGACGGAGCCATCCGCGATGAGGGGCTTGATGCCCTCCAGGAGGGCCTCCTTCCACTCGAGCGGCCCGTCCATCAGGTTGCAGTGCCCCTGCTCGTACAGCTGCTTAAGAAGCATGCCCTCTCCCTTCTGTAGAGCTCCTCCGAGCTCCTTACCGGCATAAGGTACTTTACATATCGTTCTGAACGATTGAACGACGAAAGCTACGTTCATAATGAACTCTTACACGGATACTACACCATTCCAAGTTGTTTGGCGGCATTAGTTTTGCCGTGAACGAATTTATTGGTCGTTTTAGCGTTAGATTCGTTCACAATAGTATTCAAAAGCAATCTTTTTCGTTCTAAGAGTCGTGGAAGCGTTGCAAAGTGATAAATTTCAGACTGATTGGTTATGATAAGGTAGCAAACCAATCGCATAGTTCGGATTGTTCGCTCGGCGCCCTCAGCAGGGATCGGCCCGGGGTTCTACGAGGGGGGTTCTGATGGGACAGAGCAGGGCGTTCGTCGAGAGGCGCAGGGCCAGCATGGAGGAGCTGATCCGCTCGCGCGGTCAGGTCCAGGTCTCCGACCTGGCGGACCACTTCGGGGTCTCCCCCCTCACGGCGAGGCGCGACCTCGACTACCTCGAGAGCAAGGGGCTGGTCTCGCGCCGCTACGGCGTGGCGATGAGCCGCGACGACGCAGGCGGGCTCTCGGGCACCAACAGGATCGAGCGCGCCAAGTCAGCCATCGCGCAGCGTGCGGCGGAGCTCGTCGAGGACGGCGAGCAGGTCTTCGTCAACACGAGCACCACGGCGCTCGACGTGATCGGCAAGATCACCTCGCGCGACGTGTCGGTCATCACGAACAGCGTCTCCGGCCTCACGATGGCAACGCCCTCCCCGGGCATCACGGTCCTCGTCACCGGGGGCGAGGTGCGCATGCCGCGCGGCGTGCTCTCCGGCGAGTTCGCCCTCAACAACATTCGCAACGTCACGGCCACCAAGTGCTACGTGGGCTGCGCGGGCGTCACGGCGGAGGCGGGCGCGACCTCCAACACCCTACAGGAGGCCATCGTCAACTCGCAGATGCTGCAGCACTCCACCTACAAGGTGATCCTCGCGGACTCGACCAAGCTCAGCAAGCAGGCGGGCTTCGCCTACGCGCGCACCGACGAGTTCGACCTGCTCATCACCGACAAGTGGGCGACCCCGACCGACCTGGCCGAGCTCAGGGACGCGGGCCTCTCGAACATCGAGGTCGTGGATCCCGACGAGCTCGTCGGCCCGCTGCTCCCATAGGGATATCCCGGCGCCGCCCCCTACGCCTCGAGGTCGCGAAACGAGAAGCTCCTGCGCCCCTCGGCGAAGTCCGCGACCACGTCGCCGTGCCCGACCAGGCGATACTTGTAGGTCTCGAGGCCCTCCAGGCCGACCGGCCCCCGCGCGTGGAGCTTCCCGGTGGAGATGCCGACCTCCGCGCCGAAGCCGTAGCGGAAGCCGTCCGCGAAGCGCGTGGAGCAGTTGCGGTAGACGCCGGCCGAGTCGACCATCTGCATGAAGTACTCGGCGACCTCGTCGTCGCGGGTGACGATGCAGTCGGTGTGGTGCGAGCCCCAGCGGTTGACGTGCGCCACGGCCTCCTCCACGCCCGAGACGACCCTGGAGCTCATCACGTAGTCGCCGTACTCGGTGCCGAACTCGTCGTCGCCCATTAGCTCCACCGCAGGGTCCACGCCGTCTCCCGCGGTGAGGTCGACGACCTGCCGGGTGCCCCTCAGGCGCGCCCCCCTCCCCGCGAGGGCCGCCTGGACCATGGGCAGGAACTCGGCCGCGACCCCCTCGTGGACGAGGAGCGTCTCTGCGGCGTTGCAGACCGCGGGGTACTGCGTCTTGGCGTCCACGACCACGCGGCAGGCGAGCTCCAGGTCCGCGTCCTTGTCCACGTAGACGTGGCAGACGCCCGAGGAGTGGCCCATGACCGGAATCTTGGTGTGCTCCTGGATGTAGCGGACGAAGGCGTTGGAGCCGCGGGGGATGAGAAGGTCCACGTCCCCGTCGCAGCCCAGGAGCTCGTCGACCTCCGCGTGCGACTCGGCGAGCGCGAGGCTCTCAGCCGGCAGGCCCGCCCCCTCCACGGCCCGGTGGACGACCTCGAAGAGGGCACGGTTGGTGTTCGCCGTCTCCTTGCCGCCCTTGAGCAGGGCGCAGTTGCCGCTCTTGACGCACAGGGAGGCGACCTGGACGAGCGCGTCCGGGCGGGCCTCGAAGATCACGCCGATCACGCCGATGGGGCAGCTCACGCGCGTGAGGACGAGGCCGTCCGCGAGCTCGCGGTTAAGGGAGACGCGTCCGATCGGGTCGGGCAGGCCCTGGAGACCCTCGAGCTGCGCCTGGCTCTCGGCCATCTTGACCTCGTCGTAGCGCAGGCGCTTGCGGATGGTGGCGGGAAGGCCCGCCTCCTCGGCGGCCGCCAGGTCGAGGCGGTTGGCCTCGAAGATGATGGGCGCCGCGTCCCTGAGCCCGGCCTCGATCCTCGCCAGCGCATCGTTTCGCTGCTCCAGCGAAGAGGCGCCCAGCCGCGGGGCGGCCGCCTTCATCCTCCGTGCCTCTTCCCTCACGCCCATGTCGACCCCCTCGCAAGCCCCGGCGCCGGGGCGACCCGCCCGCACGGCGCCGGGAGACGTCACCGGTTCAGGCGAGTCTACCCGAGAACATGCGGGGACGCGGCCGTGGCGGGCCCCTTTTTCGGGAAGCGAAACCATGGGAGGGACGGGCACCCCCTGCAGCAGGGACCGCCGCCCCGCCGCCCCGCCGGCGGTGGCGGGCCTACGCGGTGGTGGCGCCGGAGACGCCCTCTATGACCATGTTCTGGAAGCGGTTGCTCATGAACTCGTTCGAGTAGTGCTCGTCGACCCACTCCTCGAAGCCGTTACGCGGCGCGACGCCCGCGTCGCGTGCGGCGCGGCGCTGGAAGCAGACGAGGGTCATCGAGATGTCCGCCGCGAGGTAGACGGCGAGGAGGCCGACGAAGGCGACCTGGCGCCTGGTAGTGGGCTCGCCGATGAGCTGCAAGATCCAGGGGGTCACGACCTGCGCCCAGAGCAGCCCCAGGACGCCCCAGAAGAAGAGGAAGGGGACGGCGACCCACTTGGTGATGTGCCCCCAGACGTGCGAGTAGTCCCACGAAACGGCGCCCATGAAGGTCTCCATGCCCCAGCCGGTCACCTGCTCGAGCAGACCGCCCACCAGCATCGACACCAGGAAGATCGCCCACCACGGCGCCCCCTTGCGACGCAGGGCGAGGGAGATGATGGTGAGCAGCACCGTCCCCACGCCGTACAGGGGCGAGAAGGGCCCCCACACCAGGCCGACGCGGCTCTGCGTGAGCCCTGCGGTGACGTACATCCACGCCTCCTCGAGCAAGAGGCCGCCCACGGAGCCGACCACGAACAAGATCACGACCTGGTAGGCCGAGATGCGCAGGTGGTCGACGTAGTCGTCGCGCACGACCTTCTCGGCGTGGCGGACGAGGCGCAGCTGGCGGTGCGTGAGGCGGGGACGCTTGCCCACCTCCCTGCCGACGGCCTTCTCGACCTGGTACTCCTCGAGCAGGCGGGCTGCGACCTGGACGTCCTCGGGGACGTTTCTCCCCTCCGCCGCGCGGTGGATGAGCGGCCCCCTGCCGAGCCAGGCGACGAAGCTCCGCACGAGCCACACCACGAGCCTGATGGCGAGAAGGACCAGGAGAAGGCTGACGAGTGACCAGAACATGCCAGGACACCTCCACGGACGTGTACGCGCAGCTCCGAATGCCCGCGCGCTCCGCCTGACCCTACCATGAGCGGGGCGCGCTGTCACGCCCGCACGGTAGCCGACCCCTCGCGTCCAGCCGGCCCGCACGCGGGGCGCGAGCGGGGCGAAAGGCCCCGCGGGCGCCCGAGATACGTTGTTTTCGCAGATACCGCCGCATGCAGCCCCGGAGGGGGACGGCGCGAACGTAGAGTAGGACGGCTTTGCAACCACGACGGCCCGTCGCACGCGACGCGGTACGCAACCAATCGGAGTCACAACACATGCCAGACAAGAACAACGCAAGCGCCACCGCCCGCGAGGGCGGCGCGGCCCCCTCGTTCGAGGGGCTCGGCCTCTCCGACCACGCCCTCAAGGCGGTGGCCAGGCTCGGCTACGCGCTGCCCACCCCCGTGCAGGCCCAGGCCATCCCCGAGGTCCTCGCAGGCAGGGACGTGATGGCGGCCGCCCAGACCGGCACCGGCAAGACCGCCGCCTTCCTCCTCCCCACCCTCGACGCCCTCCCCCACGCCAGGCGCGGCCAGGGCCCCCTCATGCTCGTGCTCACGCCGACGCGCGAGCTCGCCCAGCAGATCGAGGACGTCGCGACCACCGTCTGCGCCGAGACGCACCACCGCGTCACCGTCGTCGTGGGCGGGCTCTCCTACGAGCCGCAGCGCCAGGCCCTCAAGCGCGGCGTCGACCTGCTCGTAGCCACGCCCGGACGTCTGATCGACCTCATCGAGCAGGGCGCCTGCGACCTCTCCCGCGTCGAGGTGCTCGTGCTGGACGAGGCCGACCGCATGCTCGACATGGGCTTCCTGCCCGACATGCGCAAGATCGTGGCGCGCTGCCCAGATGAGCGCCAGACGCTGCTCTTCTCGGCCACCCTCGACGACCACGTGCTCGACAACACCAAGGCGCTCGTGCGCGACCCCGCCCGCATCGAGATCGCGCCGAAGGGCTCCGCCGCCGAGACCGTCGAGCAGTACGTGCTCGGCACCTCCCGCGACGCCAAGAAGCGCCTGCTCAGGCAGATCCTCAAGCGCGAGGGCTCGAAGCGCGTGATCGTCTTCACCAACGGCAAGCACCGCGCGGACTTCATCTGCCGCAAGCTGCGCCAGGACGGCGTCAGCTGCGCGCCGATCCACGGCAACCGCTCGCAGAACCAGCGCGCCCGCGCGCTCCAGCAGTTCGCCGACGGCGAGGTGGACGTCCTCGTGGCGACCGACGTGCTCGCGCGTGGCATCGACGTGCCGGACGTCTCCTATGTGATCAACCTCGACGTCCCCACCGACGACCCGGAGAGCTACATCCACCGCATCGGCCGCACCGGGCGGGCCGGTGAGGCGGGCTGGGCCCTCACGTTCGTAACCGAGGAGGACTACCTCGACCTGCGCGACGTGGAGAAGCTCATGGGCAAGGTGATTCCTCCCTTCCCGCGCACCGACGGCCTCGACCTGGGCGAGGACCCCTTCGTGCCCGACCCGAGGCGCAACCCGCGCGAGAAGCTCCCGAGCAAGCGCGCCCGCAAGCAGATGGCCAAGAGGCGCGAGCAGCAGCGCGCGAGCGAGTCGGCCACGAGGACCGTCGGGGGCAAGCGCGAGTCCACGCCCAAGGAGCGCAAGCGCACCCCCGCCGACGCCAGGAGGGCGACGGAGGGCAACGCCACGCCCAAGCGCAGCTCCGACGCGAGGCGCAGCCAGGGCAGGCGCGGCCAGTCGCAGAGGCGCCAGCGCCCGGCAGGGACGGCCCAGCCCAAGGCGCCGTCGGCGAGCCGGCAGAAGCACCGTCGCCACCCGGGCGACCACGGAGGCAGGCAGTAGCGGAGCGCAACGTAGCAGGAGAGGGGGCGCGGCCCGGTCGGGCCGCGCCCCCTTGCGTCTCAGTCTCAGCCCCCTCGCGCGCCCAGGGGCGCGGCTGCCCTCGCGGGGCTACGCCGGCACGGCGACCCTGCGGTAGGTGACGCCACAGGTGTCGAGGCAGCGGCGCGAGATCTGGTTGTCCAGGGTGCCCTCGTACTTGTCGTCCAGGTAGACCACCTCGCCGACGCCAGCCTGCACCAGGAGCTTCGCACACTCGTGGCAGGGGAAGAGCGTCACATAGACCGTGGCGCCCTGCATGTCCTTGAGCGAACCGCGGTAGTTGAGGACGGCGTTGGCCTCGGCGTGCACCACGTAGCTGTGCTTGTCGCGCAGCGGGTCGTCGCTCGAGCCCCACGGGAAGTCGTCGTCGTTGATCGCCGAGGGGGTCCCGTTGTACCCCACGGACAAGATCCTGTGGTTGGTGTCCGCGATGCAGGCCCCGACCTGCGTGATGGGGTCCTTGCTCCTCAGCGAGGCCGCGATGGCGACCCTCATGAAGAACTCGTCCCACGAGATTACGTCCCTGCGCTTGTCAGGCATCTCTCCCCCTCGTCCGCCCGTGCCCGGCGCCGTAAGGGGCGCCGCTGGGCACCGGTCTACTCCTTCGCGCTCGGTATGTCCATGAGCTCGAAGCGCCAGCGCTGCCGGGCCTCGGGGTGTCTCTCGGCGTCCACCTCGGAGAGGAACATGCCCTCCGGCCTCACCCACAGCGAGCCGTCGCCGTAGAGCTTGCGGTACACCACGCACCGCTCGCCCGTCTCGGAGTCCGTGGCGACCCCTTCGACGAGGTAGTAGTCGCCCTTGAAGTGGCGGTAGACCCGGTGCGGCAGCACCTTGCGCGCCCCTGCCGGCTCCTTCGCCCCACGCGCGAGCGCGAGGAAGGGCTGCGCGGAGACGGACCTCCCGGTCGCGGCGGGACTCTCGGTCGCGGTCGCGGCGGTACTCCCGGTCGCGGCGGCCGCCTCGTGCTCCGCCAGGCACTCTCCCAGGCATCGCTTCACCTTCGACTTGCAGTGCCCGCACTTGGAGCCGGCGCCGGTGGCGGAGCGCACCTCCTTGTAGGTGCGGGCCCCTCCCTCGACGGCACGGCGCACGTCGGCGCGCGTGACGTGCTTGCACTCGCAGACGACCTCGTCGCCCTTCTCGCCCCGCCTCTTCGAGCCCATGGAGCCCCCTTCCCGATGGCATGCGTCCTGCCACGGTACAACCGGGCGCCCCGCCCGCCAACCAGACGCCGCGGCCCCGCCACAGACGGTGCCGCGACGGGGCCGGACGGGACGTGCGACGGGCGATTCGCCTACTCGAAGAGCGTGGCGACGAGGACCAGGGCGAAGCCGCAGGCGACGCCCGCCGCCGACGCCCACGCCGGCTTGGTGCGGGCGACGTGCGGCACGAGCTCCACGAAGGCGATGTAGAGGATCATGCCGAAGGCGACGCAGGTCAGCATCTCCATAACGTGCCCGGAGACGTAGCCCCTGAGAAGCATCATCACGAGGCCGCCGGCGACCGTGGAGAGCAGCGCCCCGCCGAAGGCCAGCGACTTGATGCCGCGCCCCTCCGTGCGCAGCGCCGTGAAGACGAGCATGCCCATGGGGATGTTGTGCAGCGCCACGCCGAAGGCGTAGACGAGCCCCTGCTGCAGGGAGACGCTGGCGAGGGCGTACATGGCCATGCCCTCGACCAGGTTGTGGAGCACGAGGGCGACGACCGAGAGCAGGCCGATGTGGGCGTCGATCGCGTCCTCCGAGACGTGGTGCTCGTGGGCCGCCGCGTCGTCGTGGTCGGGGACGAAGAGCTCGAGGAGGGCGAGGAGCCCGAAGCCCGCCCCGACGAGCAGAAGCGCGCTCGCGGCGCCCGCCTCGCCCGCGAACTCTACGGCCTCGGGACCGAGGTCGAAGAGGGCGAGCGCGAGGATGGCGCCGAGCGCCAGCGCCGAGGAGGCGTGGCTCAGGCGGTGCGGGTCGCGGAAGAGCTTGACGAAGAGAGCCCCGACGGCCATGGACATGCCGGCGAGGAAGGTGACGAGGAGTTCCAAGGTGCAGCCTCCGAGTTTCGAGGGTGGGCTTCGGCTCGGCCGGCTAGGCGGGAGCAGGAGGCGCTCCGGGGCCCTGCACGTCCCCGGCCGCCTGGCGCCTGCGGCGACCGACGGCGGGCGCCAGGCCCGCCGTCAGGTGCAAGACCTTACCGCAAGGCCCTCGCGCAAAGCTTCCCCCGACGCCTCCTCCAAGGAACCTGCACTATGTATTACCTGCTCATATGTTTGAACGCTCAGGCCTTTGGCCGCTCCTCGGCCGCCTTGGGGGCGCCCCGGTCGACCCCCTTCGCCCCCTCCTGCACCGCCGCAAGGGCCTCCGCCGCCTGGGCCGCGTCGACGCTCGCGCCCTCGCAGGCCTTCTCGGCCTCCTCGACGCGCGCCTCGAGGTCCCTCGTGCGGCCCCTCGCGTCCGCGAGGGCGGCGCGGGCCTCGCCGGCGATCCACTCGGCCTTCGCGCGCTCCTGGCTGGCCGCGTCGACCTTCGCCTGAGCCGCGTTGCCGCGCTCGATCGCGCGCGCGAGAGCCTCCGCCGCCTCGTCGCGGCGCGCCCAGGCCTCCTGCGCGATGGCGCCGAGGCGCTCCTCCTCGGTGCGGCGGCTGCGAACGGACGCCTCCTCGCGGGAGAGGCGCCCCTTGGCGGCCTCCTCGGCCTCGCGGGCCTCCGCGAGCGCCCTGCGCGCGTCCGCGAGCGCGTCCCGGAGCTGCTCGGCCGTGTCGGCCGTCCTCTCCGCGGCCCCGCGGGCGCGCGCGAGCCGGGCCGCCAGGGCGCGCTCCTCGAGCCCGCCGGGCTCGAGGAGGCAGGGCAGCAGCTGCGCGACCTCCTCGCGCCACCAGCGCCAGTCGTGGCTCACGTCCGTTCCCCAGTACTCGAAGGTCGCCGGGATCCTGCAGGCCGCGAGCGCGCCCTCGAGCGCGCGCTGCGTGTCCGCGCCCGTCTCGCTGCCGTGGGTCCCACAGACGAAGGCGAGCGGCTTGCCGGCGAGCTCCGCCATCGCCTCGTCGCCGAGAGACGCCACGATGTCGACGGGCGAGAAGGACAGCCAGCCCTCGTCGAGGTCGCCGTCCACGAAGGCGCGCACGTCGTAGGTGCCCGAGACCGCGAGCAGCCCGCCGTAGAGGTCGGGGCGGCGCAGCATCTCGACAGCAGCGTTCATCGCGCCCATCCCGACGCCCACGAGCAGCGGAAGCTCGTCGGCGGAGGAGACGGCCGAGACGTAGTCGTGGAGCTCGCCCTCGACGTAGGCGAAGTAGGAGCCGACGCTCCCCACGCGGTAGCCCTGGTCGGCCGTGCGGAAGTACCAGCCCTCGTCGTCGGCGGAGTCCGTGGCGAAGAGCTGGACGCGCCCCTCCCCGACCAGGTCCGAGAGCCGCTCGATCATGCCGTGGTTCTCCCAGCTCGTACACGAGGCGTCCCCCTCGGGGAACACGATCACGGGACGGCCGGCGTCGCCGTAGACCACGACGTCGAAGTCCTTCTCCGCACTCGCGCTGGTGAGCGTCACGTCAGCAACGTACATGGGACCTCCGATCGATGCAGTCGCGTTCTGTTGTGAGAGGCCGCACATGCGGCCGGGGACCTCTGGCGGCAGGACGCGTCGCAGGCGGCAGGCGCCCCTGGCGGCCCCGGGCTAGGCCTCGGGGCCGCCGCCCGTCGCGGGAAGCGTCCCGTCCTCCTGGGCACGCCTGATCGCGTACTCCATCCTCTGGACCATCGGGTCCACCGAGGAGCCCGGCGCCGCGTGCTCGGTCCTGGACATCTGCTGGACGAGGGCCTCGAGCGGGTCGTTCTTGGCGTCCTCGGTCGGCTCGTAGCCCACGACGTCGTAGCCGGCCGCGCCGAGGGCCATGCCCACGATCGAGAGGTCGATGCCGGCGTCGCGCGCGAGGTCGGCCAGGGTACGGTCCCCGTCGAGGTCGGCAAGGCCCAGTTCGCCCACCAGCTCGCCCGCCTCCGGGCACCGCCGCACGAGCTCGCGCGGCGTCCAGCCCAGGTCGATCGTGCGCGCCTCGTGGGCGGGGCCCGCCATAGCGTCTAGCTCAGCCATCTGCCATCCCCTCCAGGCGCCCTAGACGAGCTTGCCGTTGCAGTGGTCGATCATGTGCTGGACCATCTCCGCGGTCCAGCCGGTGAAGTCGCGCTTGCGCTCGACGAGCTTGCCGTCCTGGAGCTCCTCGTAGGCGACCTTGACCTTGGTGTAGCGCGTCACCTTGGACGGCTCGTCGCGCGTAAGGCAGCCCTCCTCGACCCTGAAGGCCTTGAGGCCCATCATGAGGCGGGGGTTGTACAGCACGTGCGGGTTACGCTCGTCGTCCAGGTAGACGCAGACGGCCTTGCAGACGCCGATCTGGTTGGCGGCGAGGCAGGCCGCGTCGTCGATCGTAGCAACCGTGTCGACGAGGTCCTGGGCTACCGCGGCGTCCTCCGCCGTGGCGCGCTGGCAGCGCTTGGAGAGGACGGCTTCGTCCCTCACGAGATCTCTGACCATGGGGTGCTCCTCCTTGTCCGGGCCGGCCGCGGGCCGGCCTCAGGTGCTCGCGCGCCGGCCGCGGGCCGGCGCAGGCTCGTTTGCCGGCTAGTCCGCCGGCGTCCACTCGGTCTCGGGCTCCCAGTCGACGAGGCACCTGTCGAGCCCCGCGACGAGCGCGTCCTTGTCCATGCCGCGGCCGATCACGCAGATCTTGGTCATGCGGTCGCCACAGACGGGGTCCCAGTCCTCGAGCAGCTCGGGGTTCTCCTCGAGCATCTGGCGCTTCTCGTCCGCGGGGGCGGAGTCCACGAAGAGACCGTTCTCCGAGAGGGTCACGCGCTGGCCGGCCTGCTCGAAGACGTAGCACATGTCGGGATCCTGGGCCGCCCACAGCATGCCCTTGGAGCGCACCACGCTGTCCGGCCAGGTCTGCACGTAGCTGGAGAGGGCGTCGACGTCGAAGGGCTTGCGGCGCTCGTACACGAAGGTGGAGATGCCGTACTCCAGGACCTCCGGGTCCTCGTGCTCCTCCGGGTGCTCCATGGCGTCCATCCACGCGGCGGAGTTGTAGGCCTTCTCGAAGTCGAAGCGGCCGGTGTCGAGCAGCTCGCCCATCGGCACGTCGCCGCGAGTGGCCTCCACGATGACCGCGTCCCTCTGCAGGCTGCGGACGATCGCCTTGAGCTCCTTGATCTGCTCGGGCGTGACCGTGTCGGTCTTGTTGAGCACGACCGTGGTGCAGAACTCGATCTGCTGGATGAGCAGGGCCTCGATGTCGTCCTCGCCGACGTCCTCGGCGAGGAGGTCCTTACCGCCGTTGAACTCGTCGAACATGCGCGCGCAGTCGACGACCGCGACGATGTTGTCGAGCCGCATCGGCGCGTCCCCGCCGTACTTCTCCTGGTCGCAGAAGGCCGAGATGGTGTAGGCGATGGGGATGGGCTCGCAGATGCCGGAGGCCTCGATCACGATGTAGTCGAAGTCCCCGGTGTTGGCGATGGCCTGCAGCTGGTTGGTGAGGTCGTTCGAGAGCGTGCAGCACAGGCAGCCGTTGGTCATGGGTATGAGCTCGTCCGTCTGGGACAGCCCCCCGTTCTTGATCAGGCTGGCGTCCACGTTGACCTCGCCGATGTCGTTCACGATGACCGCGGCGCGGATGCCCTCGTCGTTGGCGAGGATGTGGTTGAGCAGCGTCGTCTTGCCGGCGCCGAGGTAGCCCGTCAGCAGGACGATCTTGACCTGCTTCCGGGGCTTGCGGTTGAGCTTCATGTGAGCCTCACTCCCGTTCGGGAACTCTAGGTCCAGAGGGCGGCGCTGGCACCCGGGCCCGAGCGGTCCTCCCCGTGACAGCCAATGGTAGCGCCCCGGGAGGGGCCGTCCGCGCGCCGGCCGTCGATTCCAGACGATACCCAAGAGCCGCGAGGCCCATACGCCGCGGTGCCAAGCGCCCGGGCGAGAAGGACCCGCGCCCCGGGCGTCGCCCGCCGCGCGGGCACGCCCAGGCGGCCTAGCCCTCGCGGAAGGCGATGGTGCCGGTGGCGGGGTCCATGGCCTCGACGATCGCGAGCGAGTCCACGCGCAGCCCCTCGCCCCTGAGGCGGGCGCCGCCGGGCTGGAAGCCCTTCTCCACCGCGATGCCCACCCCCTCGACCGTCGCGCCGGCCTGGCGGCAGATCTCGACGAGGCCGTCGATCGCGCAGCCGTTGGCGAGGAAGTCGTCCACGATCAGGACGTGGTCGGCGGGGCCGAGGAAGCGCCGGGAGACGATCACGTCGTAGGTGCGCCGGTGGGTGAAGGAGGTCACCTTGGCCGTGAGGACCTCGCCCGTGAGGTTGATGCTCTGGCTCTTCTTCGCGAAGACGGCCGGCACGCCGAACTCGACGGCGACGATGGCCGCGATGCCGATGCCGCTCGCCTCGATGGTCAGGACCTTGTTCACGGGGGCGTCCGCGAAGTCCTCGTGCCACTGGCGGGCCATCTCCTGGAACAGGCCCACGTCCATCTGGTGGTTGATGAAGGAGTCCACCTTCAGGACGTCTCCGTCCACCACGATGCCGTCCCGCCTGATGCGCTCCTCCAGAAGCCTCATGTCCGACCACCCCTCGTCGCCTGTGTAGGCAGACAAGGATAGCGCACCGGCCGCGGGCGTCGGGGCCGCGGCCGGTGCCGGCCCCCCTAGTGGTGGAAGAGCCTCATGTGCGTGAAGCACATGGCCATGCCGTACTTGTCGGCCGTCTCGATCACGTTGTCGTCGCGGATGGAGCCGCCGGGCTCGGCGATGTAGGAGACGCCGGACTTGTGGGCGCGCTCCACGTTGTCGCCGAAGGGGAAGAAGGCGTCGGAGCCCAGGGTCACGCCGGTCTGGGTGGCGACCCAGGCGGCCTTCTCCTCGCGGGTGAGGACCTCGGGCCTCTCGGCGAACCACTTCTGCCACTCGCCCTCGGCCAGCACGTCGTCGTGCTCGTCGGAGATGTAGACGTCGATCGCGTTGTCGCGGTTGGCGCGACGGATGCCGTCGACGAACTTGAGCCCGAGCACCTTGGGGTGCTGGCGCAGGTACCAGGTGTCGGCCTTGTTGCCTGCGAGGCGCGTGCAGTGGACGCGGCTCTGCTGGCCGGCGCCCACGCCGATGGCCTGGCCGTCCTTCACGTAGCAGACGGAGTTGGACTGCGTGTACTTGAGCGTGATCAGGCTCACGATCATGTCGACCTTGGCGTCGTCGGGGATGTCCTTGTTCTTGGTCACGACGTCGGACAGCAGGTCGCGGTCGATCCTGAAGAAGTTGTGCCCCTGCTCGAAGGTGACGCCGAAGACGTCCTTGGTCTCCTGGGGGCCGCAGACGTAGTCGGGGTCGATCTGGACGACGTTGTAGGCGCCCTTCTTCTTCTGGGCGAGGATCTCGAGCGCCTCGGGCGTGTAGCCGGGGGCGATGATGCCGTCGGAGACCTCGTGCTTGATGTAGCGGGCCGTGCGCGCGTCGCAGGGCTCGGAGAGGGCCGCCCAGTCGCCGTAGGAGCTCATGCGGTCGGCGCCGCGGGCGCGGATGTAGGCGCAGGCGATCGGCGAGAGCTCGCCCTCGTCGTCCACGAAATAGATCTTCTTGTCCGTCTCGGAGAGCGGCCTGCCCACGGCGGCGCCGGCGGGCGAGACGTGCTTGAACGAGGCCGCCGCCGGCATGCCGGTCGCCTCCTTGAGCTCGCGCACGAGCTGCCAGGAGTTGAGGGCGTCGAGGAAGTTGATGTAGCCGGGACGGCCCTGCAGCACCTTGACAGGGAGGTCGGAGCCGTCCCTCATGAAGATGCGCGCGGGCTTCTGGTTGGGGTTCATGCCGTACTTGAGCTGGAGCTCGTTCATGTGGGGTCCTTTCTCGGGCGGTCCTTGGCCGGCTGGCCGCGCCCTCCCTAGTCGCCGAGGTTCTTGTTGTAGATCCTCACGCTGCCGCCGACGTTGGCGTACAGCGAGACCTTGTTGTCGGCGTTCAGCGCCGCCCAGACCTCGTCGGGGGTCGGCAGGCTCACGCACACGGGCTCGCCGGCAAAGCTCGGCAGGGGGTCGCCGTCGCCCTGGTAGGTGCTGATGAAGTAGCCCACGCCCTCGTCGGCCCCCTCGTAGGAGAAGAACTGGCGCAGGCAGCGGTCGGACGCCGAGTCGGGGTCGTGCTTCAGGATCGACAGCTCGAAGGAGCCGTCGGGGTAGACGACGGAGCTGATGCGCGGGGTGTAGTTGGGCGCGTCGGGCTCGTACTCGCGGGCCATGCAGCCCTCGCGGAAGCTGCCGCGCTCCACGATCGTGTCAGTCTGGTCCCCGTTGGTGACGACGAGCGCGTCGCCCATGGTGCGGACGGGGTGGTAGATGATGAGGCTCGGGTCCTCCATCTTGCTCGGGTCGTGCGCCTCGGTGCGGATGCCGTCGTCCGTCTCGACAAAGACGCGGTTGCGGCTGTTGGCGCTGCGCCCCATGATCCAGTAGTAGACGCAACCCTTGCCCACGACGATCCCGCGCCCGGGGTAGGGGTTGCTCTCGAGCAGCTCTCTCAGGTCCTGCATGTCACTCCTCGCTTCCACGTCTTCCGCCAGGCCTCGCCCAGGCGCCGAAAAACGAGAAAGGGCAAGTCATCCTCTCGCGAGAACGGCTTGCCCAGACGGTCGGCGCTCGGTTGCATGCGCTGCTTCCCCCTGGTCGGCCAGGATTACCCGTCAGTAACAGCGCGCTAGCTCCCTTGCACTTTAGCACGCGAGGGACCCTCCCGCGCGCGAGGCCGCGACCCCAGGTCTCCGGCATCGCTCGGCAAGCGGTGCCGGGGGCCGGCAAGCGGCGCCCCGCGCCGGGCCCATGGTATAGAATGGCCCAGTTGAAGCAGCATCTCCCTCCCGGACGCGAGCCGGGGGGGCGGCCACAGGAGGCCTTACGTGTCCGGATCCGAGCTCATCGACATCTACGACCGCGACGGCAGGCGCACCGGCAAGGTCATGCAGCGCGCGAACGCCTTCCTCGAGGAGGGCCAGTACATGCTCTACGTCCTGGCCGTCATCCAGAACCTCGAGGGCAAGTTCCTCATCACCCGCCGCGCCCTGGACAAGCACTGGGCGGCGGGGAACTGGGAGGTCACGGGCGGCGGCGTGCGCGCCGGCGAGGCCTCCGGCGAGGCGATCGTCCGCGAGGTGGGCGAGGAGTGCGGGCTGGACGTCTCGGCACAGCCGCTCGTCCCTATCTTCCGCTACGAGAACGTGGACCTGCCGCGCGGCGACAACTACCTCGTGGACATCTACCACTTCCACCTCGACTTCTCCCCCGCCGACGTCACGCTGCAGCGCGCGGAGGCCATCGACTTCAGGCTCGTGGGCTGGGACGACATCGAGCAGCTCAACCAGCGCGGCAGCTTCCTGCACTTCGAGCGCGTGCGCCAGGCCCTCGCGGCCGAGGGCGTCCTGTAGGGCTGTAGGGCGCGGGCGAGAAGGACCCGCTAGCGAAGGTGACGGAGGGGCCCGGGCGGCGTCGCCCGAGCCCCTCCTTTGCAGACGTCCTTCTCGCACGCCCCTCTCCCCGCGCGGGGCCGGCGCCTACTCGTCGCCGAAGACCGCGTCGATCCAGCCGCGGAGGAACTCCTCCTTCTCCGCGCGGCCGCGGGCGAGCTCCGCCGCGGCGACCACGGGCACCCACTGCATGATGACCTGCTGCGGGATGTCGGCGGCCTTGGAGTAGAGGGTGAGGTAGCGCTTGGCGCGCTCCTCGCTCTCGACGCTGAAGAGCAGGTAGGTCGTGGCGGCGTCGACCTCGGGCAGGCCGGCGGTGACGTGCGCCCAGTCGCAGACGTAGGGCGCCGAGCCGTCGTCGGGGACGATCACGTTGGTGGGGTTGAAGTCGCCGTGGCAGACCTTGAACCCGCTCTTCATGCCGCGGATGCGGATCTCGAGGTCGTAGCGGACGCTCGGGTCGACGGACTTGACGCTCTTGACCATGCGGAGGAGCTTGTCCTTCTGGCGGTTGAGCAGCGGCGCGTCGGTCTTCTGGTACTCGACCTGCAGCTCGACGAACTGCTGGAGGTACTTGTCGACGCGCTCGGGGACGTCCTCGGCCGCGAGGCTGGCGAGGTCCTTGCCCGGGACGTACTCCGTGGAGAGGGCCCAACTGCCCTGCCACTCGCCCTCGGAGACCTGGGAGACCTCGACCAGCTGGGGCACGCGCAGGCCGGTCTCGGAGACGCGGGCCAGGTTCAGGGCCTCGTTCACCACGTCGGAGGCGGGCTTGCGGTCGTTGAAGACCTTGACTATGCGGTTGCCGTCCTGGTAGACGGCCTTGTTGTTGCGGCGGACGATCTCGACCTTACTGTCTGACAGCTTCATATCGAACCACTCCTTTGTCGCAACCTTGCACGACGTCAGGGGGCGCCCCGCCCCGCTCCGGGGCGCCCCGATTCCTGCCACCTGCGAGCTTACTCCTCGCCCACCTCGTAGAACCGGGCGGGACGGCCGTAGTACGCGTCGAGGTAGAGCTCCTTGATCTCGGAGATGAGCGGGTAGCGCGGGTTGGCGCCCGTGCACTGGTCGTTGAAGGCGTTCTCGCTCATCTCGTCGAGGGTGTCGAGGAAGTACTGCTCGTCCACGCCGTACTCGGCGATGGTGTGCTTGACGCCCACGTAGTCGAAGAGGTCGGCGATCATCTGCACGAAGTTCTCGAAGACCTCGCGGTCGTCCGCGCCGGTGGCGCCGCAGTAGCGGCCGGCCTCGGCGTAGCGGTGCAGGGTCTGCGGGTACTCGTACTGCGGGAAGGTGCCCATGCGCGTGGGCCTCTCGGCGGCGTTGTAGCGCATGACGCGGGTGAGGATGACCGCGTTGGCCCAGCCGTGCGGAATGTGGTGGTAGGCGCCCAGCTTGTGCGCCATGGAGTGGTTGACGCCGAGGAAGGCGTTGGCGAAGGCGAGGCCGCCCAGGCAGGAGGCGTTGGCCATGTGGTCGCGGGCCTCCACGTCGGTGGGGTCGTCGTAGGCGCGGCGCAGGTACTGGAAGACGAGCTTCATGCCGCGCAGCGCGAAGGAATCCGTGTAGTCGGAGTGCATCATCGAGACGTAGGCCTCGAGGCAGTGCGTGAGGACGTCGACGCCGGAGGCGGAGGTGAGGCCCTTGGGCTGGGTCATCATGTTGTCGGTGTCGACGATGGCCATGTTGGGCATGAGCTCGTAGTCGGTGATCGGCCACTTGATGCCCGTCTCGGCGTCCGTGATGATCGCGAACGGCGTGACTTCGGAGCCCGTGCCCGAGGAGGTCGGGATGGCCACGAAGTAGGCCTTCTTGCCCATCTTGGGGAAGTCGTAGACGCGCTTGCGGATGTCCATGAAGTCCATCGACATGTCGGAGAAGTCCTCGTCGGGGTTCTCGTACATGGACCACATGATCTTGCCGGCGTCCATCGCCGAGCCGCCGCCGATGGCGATGATGGTGTCGGGCTCGAAGGCGCGCAGCAGCTCCTCGCCCTTCTGGGCGTCCTGCAGCTTGGGGTCGGGCGAGATGGACCAGAAGCTCGCGTGGGCGATCCCCATCTGATCGAGCTTGTCCTCGATCTTCTTGGTGAAGCCGCTCTTGTAGAGGAAGGAGTCGGTGACGATGAAGGCGCGCTTCTTGTGCATGACGGTGCCGAGCTCGTCGAGGGCAGTGGCCATGCAGCCCTTCTTGAAGTAGATCTTCTCGGGGGTGCGGACCCACAGCATGTTCTCACGCCTCTCTGCCACGTACTTGAAGTTGAGCAGGTTCATCGGGCCGACGTTGCCGCAGACGGAGTTGCCGCCCCATGAGCCGCAGCCCAGCGTGAGCGAGGGCGGGACCTTGAAGTTGTACAGGTCGCCGATGCCGCCCTGCGAGGTCGGCGTGTTGATCAGGATGCGGCAGGTCTTCATGGCCTCGGCGTGGCGCGCGATCTTGTCCTTCTCGCGCGTGTCGACGTAGAGCGCGGAGGTGTGGCCGTAGCCGCCGTCGGCGACGAGGCGCTCGGCCTTGGCGAGGGCGTCGTCGAAGTCCTTCGCGCGGTAGAGCGCGAGCGTCGGGGAGAGCTTCTCGTGCGCGAACTCCTCGGCGGGCGACACGTCGGTGACCTCGCCGATGAGCACCTTGGTGCCCTTGGGCACGGAGATGCCGGCGAGCTCGGCGATCACGTCGGCGGGCTGGCCGACGACCTTGCGGTTGACGGCGCCGTTCACGATGAGGGTCTTGCGCAGGCGCTCGAGCTCCTCGCCCTCGCCGAGCACGTAGCAGCCGCGGCGCTCGAACTCGGCCTTGAGCTCGTCGTAGACGTCGTTGAGCGCGATGACCGAGTTCTCCGAGGCGCAGATCATGCCGTTGTCGAAGACCTTGGAGTGGATGATCGAGTTGGCCGCGAGGCGGATGTCGGCCGTGGAGTCAACCACGACGGGCGTGTTGCCCGGGCCGACGCCGAGGGCGGGCTTGCCGGAGCTGTAGGCCGCCTTGACCATGCCCGGGCCGCCCGTGGCCAGGATGATGTCGGCGTCGTGCATGAGCTCGTTGGTGAGCTCGAGCGTGGGTTCGCCGATCCAGTTGATGATGCCCTTGGGCAGCCCCGCCCTCTCGGCCGCGTCGCGCACGATGCGGGCGGCCTCGGTGGTGCACCCGCCGGCGCGCGGGTGCGGGCTGATGATGATCGCGTTGCGGGTCTTGAGGCAGATCAGGCACTTGAAGATGGCCGTCGCCGTGGGGTTGGTCGTGGGGATGACCGCGGCCACGATGCCGATCGGCTCGGCGACGCGCTTGAAGCCGGCCGCCTCGTCGTCCTCGATGACGCCGACCGTCTTGAGGTGCTTGTACTTGTTGTAGACGTACTCGGAGGCGTAGTGGTTCTTGATCACCTTGTCCTCCACCACGCCCATGCCCGTCTCCTCGACGGCCATCTGGGCGAGGGGGATGCGCGCCTTGTTGGCCGCGAGCGCCGCCTCGTAGAAGATCTTGTCGACCTGTTCCTGGCTAAACGTGGCGAACTCGGCCTGCGCGACGCGCATCTGCTCGATGCGCTCGACGAGGCCGTCTACGTCCACGATCGCAGAGTCGATGTCTGCCACCTCGCTGACGAGCCCTGGCTCCTTCTCTGCCATTCTTCCTCCTCATGAACGGTCTCAGGGTGCGCTTGCGCGACGGGGCGCGCCCGCGCTCTTGGGCACATCGTATCAGAGGTTCCGCGACCGCCCGGCAGGTCGGCGCACCGCGTCCCCCAACCTCCATTACCCTGGGGGCAAGGACCAGGGAATCGTGGTCATCTTGTGAAGGGAAGCAGCGGTCCGGCCCCTGGCGCGCCGCCTGCCGTGCCAAGGGCGCCTTTGGCGGCCCCGGGACCGTGCGCCAGCGCCGCACGCCAGCGCCGCGCGACGCCTGGCGGAGAAGGACGCGCGGCCGGAGGCGCGCCGGGGGCCTACCCGCGGTTCCTCTCCCAGAGCAGCCTGAGGCCGCGCAGGGTCAGCTCGTCGTCGACCGTGGCCTCATGGGCGAGCAGCGGCGCCACGAGGCGCGCCCCCTCGCCGGAGACGACCACCGGCGCCTCGGCGCCGAGCTCGCGGGCGATGGCGTCGAGCAGGCCGTCTATGCGCGCGACCTCGCCGAAGACGAGCCCCGACTGCATGGCGGCCCGCGTGTTCCTGCCGATCACGCGGGCGGGCGGACGCAGCTCGACGGAGGGCAGGCGCGCGGCAGCCTCGGCGAGACTGGCCGCGCCGAGGGCGAGGCCGGGGGTGACGATGCCGCCCACGAAGGTGCCCGAGGCGTCCACGACCTCGAAGTTCGTCGAGGTTCCGAGCCCTATCGCCACGACCGGGGCGCCGAGCAGCTCGCGAGCGGCCACCACGTCGGCGATGCGGTCGGGGCCCACCTCGGCCGGGTCGTCGAAGCGCATCCTGAGGCCGGAGCGGACGCCTGGCCCCACGACGAGCGGCCGGGTCGGCGAGAGCCGGCGCAGCGCGGCTGCCCACGCGTCGGAGAGGGCGGGCACCACGCACGAGAGGACCACGCCGGAGAGCCCGGACCCGTCGTCCGCGACGCCCAGGGCGCGCAGGGCCTCGCCCGTGCGCATGTTGGCCTCGTCTGCCGTAAGGCGGGCGGGCGTGGTGACCGAGAGGCTCCCCGTGAGGTCGGCGCCGGAGAAGATCCCGAACCGGGTCACCGTGTTGCCCACGTCGACGGCGAGCAGCGCGCCGTCCTCGGCACCGCCCGCCGCGCGCCCCTCGGGCCGCCCCGCCGCCGCACGTCCTTCTCGCCCCATGCGAACCCCGCCTTCCCGCCGGCTGGCGCATCCGCGCCCCGGCCCTTGCATCCTCCGCACTCTGGGTCTATATAGTGGACCATCCGGTCCGTAACCCGACTCCTCGCAAGGGGGAGCGGATATACGAGGGAGAGACATGCACGAGAAGAGCACGCGCGCCCGCGAGGGCGTGCAGCTGAGCGCCGCCGGCATCGCGATCGGCGTCGTAGGCTGCGTCATCATCACCGCGTCATCGGTCTACACCGCGCTCAAGATGGGCGCGCTGCCGTGGCCTACCATCTTCACCTCCATCACCGCTCTCGTCTGCCTGCGCGCCTTCGGCCGCAGGAGCCTGAACGAGGCGAACGTCACCCAGATCGTCATGTCGGCGGGCTCGATGGTCGCAGGCGGCCTCGCCTTCACCATCCCCGGCATCTGGATGCTCGGCCTCTCGTCCGCCACCAGCTGGCCCGAGATGCTCTCCGTGGCCCTCGCCGGCACCCTGCTCGGTCTGGTCTGCACCGCCCTCATCCGCAAGCGCTTCGTCGACGAGTCCGACCTCGACTACCCCGTGGGCACGGCCGCCGCGCAGACGCTCAGGGCGAGCAGGGCCGGCGGCAGGACCGGGCGCAGGCTCTTCGGGTCGATGGCGGTGGCGGGCGCATGGTGCGCGCTCAGGGACGCCCTCGGCCTCGTCCCCACTCTCCTTCTGCAGCTGCCCGTCCCCGGCGTGGCCTTCGGCGTCTACGACTCGCCGATGATGCTCTCGGTCGGCTTCCTCATGGGCGGGGCGGCCGCCGCGTTCTGGCTGGTCGGGGCCCTCGTGGGCCAGCTCGGCGCCGTCACGCTCGCGAGTGCGGCCGGCCTGTGGACGCTCGAGGCCGGCCAGGGGATCGCCTCGAGCCTCGGCATGGGGCTCATGATGGGCTCGGGCGCCGGCGTCATCGTCCACGACCTCGTCCCCAAGGCGGTACGGGCGCTCAGGGCGTCGCGCGCGGGGTCGGACGGCGAGGGGGCAGAGCCCCTCACCGACGTCACCTCCCGGCTCGACCGGGGCGCGCTCGCCCTCCTCGTGGCCGCGGCCGCCCTCCTCGCCTGCTTCGCGCTCGGGCTCGGCCCCGTCGTGGCCGCCGTCATCGTGCTGCTCTCCTTCGTGACCACGGTCATGAGCGCGCAGTCGGTCGGCCAGACGGGCATCGACCCCATGGAGATCTTCGGGCTCATCGTCCTTCTCGTGGTCGCCGCCCTGGGCGGCACCGACCAGGTGCGCCTCTTCTACGTCGCCGGCGTCATCGCCGTGGCGTGCGGCGTCGGCGGGGACGTGATGAGCGACTTCAAGACCGGCGCGCTCATCGGGACCGACCCGCGCAGCATGTGGTTCGGCCAGGTCCTGGGGTCGCTGGTCGGCGTCGTCGTGGCGACCGCCACCATGTGCGCCCTCGTGGGGGCTTACGGCACCGGCGCCTTCGGCCCGGGGCAGGCCTTCGTCTCGGCCCAGGCCTCCGTCGTCGCGACGATGGTCTCGGGCATCCCGAGCCCCGCGGCCTTCGGCGCGGGCCTCGCGGCGGGGGTCGTCCTCTACTGCCTGGGCGTGCCCTCGATGATGCTCGGTCTGGGCGCCTACCTGCCGATCTACATGACGCTCACGGGCGCGCTCGGCGCCCTTGCGAAGGTCGCCTACGACCGCCTCGGCTCACGCGGGCGCGCCGGAGCCGAGGCCGGGGCCGCGGCGGGCGCGGCCGCCCCGCAGCCGGGCGGCGAGACCTTGGGTGGCGAGCTCAGCCACGAGGACAACGGGATCGTCGTGGCATCAGGCCTGCTCGGGGGCGAGTCGGCCGTGGGCGTCCTCATCGCCCTGGCGTCCGTCGTCGCCGGGCTTCTCGCCTAGCACGTCGGGCGCGGCCTGCCCGCCGTCGCCGGAGGGGTCGTCTCCGGAGGGCAGCGTGCCGGGATGCGCGGCGAGCCACTCCTCGGAGCGGCGACGCTGCGCAAGCGTGCCGCCCTCCTCGGCGACGCGGGAGAAGTCCCGCGCGGCCTGGGGCAGGTCGCCGAGCCCGTCTGAGGCGCGGCCGTGCACGAAGAGGGCGCTCAGGCGCTGCTGCCTGGTCTGCGCCTTCTCGCCGACCTCCTCCGAGAGCTCGGCGGCGCGCTCGAGGTCGCCTGAGGCGAGCGCCTGCTCCGCGCGGGCGCTCGCCAGGAGCAGCTCCGCCGGCGCGCAGAGCGGATCGTGCAGGACGAGCTTGTCGTAGAGCCTGCCCGCGACGTCGACCACCTCGTCGATGCCGGCCGCGTCGCCCCTGTCGGCCGCGACGATCAGGCGCAGGCTCGCCTGGTTGTACGCGAGCACGCGCTCGGCGGAGCGGCCTGCGGGGTCGCCCTGCCCGATGCCGGAGACCGCCTCGAGGGCCTCCTCGTCGCGCCCCATGAGCGCGAGGCAGAGGCCGCGCCAGATCGAGAGGCTCTCGCGGAGCGGCCGCCCGGACCTGCCCTTGGGAACGACACGGCCGTCGGCGAGAAGCCCGTCGAGGACCTGAAGGTACTTCTCGGGGTCGCAGTCCATCGTGAGGATGCACGAGACGCCGTCCCAGAGGGCGTTCATGGAGCGGCGCTGGTTGGTCAGGGTCGAGCGGCCCGCCACGACGTAGGCGAGGACGCAGACGAGCGAGATGAGCAGGTCGCCGCGAAGGAGCACGACCAGGACGATCACGCCGAGCGCGACGATGCTGCCGAGCGAGAACTGCTTGAGGCGCCGCACGTTCTTGGCCTGCACCTCGATCACGCGGCTCGCGTCCATGTCCAGGTAGGGCGAGTGGCGTAGGCCCTCGGACCCCTTGGCGCCGACTGGCTTCGTGGCGCCCTCGGCGACCCGGCCCCCCTCGGCCCCATCCGCAGCGGTGGTCTTCGCGGGCCGCGCGTCCCTCTCGGCCCCGTCCCTCTTGAGCTTGAGCATGGTCCTCCCCCGTCCGGCGCATGCGCGCCGCGCTTGTCACCCGAATCTTGCGATGCCGATTATCATATATCACCCCTCGGCCCGGCCCCGGCGGCCCGCCGCCCGCGGTCCGCCCGGGCTTCGCGCGACCCTCGCACAAGCCTGACACCCGGCGCGCCCGGCCTACTCCCCGGCCTCCCCGGACGCCTGGCGCCCCTCCTGCACGGGGAACTCCACGCGGACGGTCGTGCCACGGCCCGGCGCGCTCTCGAGGGCGATGGTGGCGCCGTGTACCTTGGCAGCATGCTTCACGATGGCGAGTCCCAGGCCGGTCCCGCCGTTCGCACGCGAGCGGCTCTTGTGGACGCGGTAGAAGCGCTCGAAGACCTTCTCCTGGTCCTCCTTGGCGATACCGACGCCCGTGTCGCTCACGACCACGTAGGGCCGGCCGCTCCCGGCGTCCACCCCGGTCTCCACGCGCACCGAGCCGCCGCTCACGTTGTACCTGATCGCGTTCTCCACGAGGTTGCCCACGAGCTCGTCGACGAGGCCCACATAGCCCAGGACCTCGGCGCGCTCCGCCGTCACGTAGACGGCCACGTGGGCGCGGCGGGCCCTCTCCGCCAGCCGGTCGCAGACGTCCCTCGCGACGAGCCCCAGGTCGCACGTCTGCCTGCTGCCGAGCAGGACCGTGTCGCGCGAGCGCTCCGACTCGTCGAGCTTGGAGAGGGTCAGGATGTCCGAGACGAGCGCGGAGAGCCGCTGGGCGTCGCCGTGGATGCGCCCTGCGAAGTCCGCCATGTCCTCGGGGCGCACGATGCCGTCGCGCATGAGCTCCGAGGCGCCCATGATGGAGGCGATCGGGGTCTTGAGCTCGTGCGTCACGTTGGCCGTGAACTCGCGCCTGATGGCGTCGTCGTTTCTCAGCTGCTCCATCTGCTCCTCGAGCTGGCCCTGCTGTGCCTTCAGGCGCGCCACGAGCGGCTCGAGCTCGCGGTAGGGGGCCTGCGCGCCGGGCTCGTTGGGGTCGATCTGCAGGATCGGCCTCACGAGGCCCTCGGCCATGCGCCGCGAGACGAACCAGCTCGCGACCACGAGCGCCACGAGCACGAGGAGGCCCCACTCGAGCGAGTCGCGCAGCAGGGCGAAGGTGGCGGCCGTGTCCTCGGAGAGGCGGATGACGGAGCCGTCGTCGAGCCTGATGGCCTCGTAGATGGAGACGACGCCGACGGACTCGCTCCTGCGCTCCGCCGAGCCCGAGCCGTCGCGCAGGGCCTCCTCGAACTCGGGGCGCCCGGCGTGGCTCTCGAGCGTCGCGCTGTCCGCCTCGCTGTCGTACAGGACGCTGCCGTCCGCGGCGATCAGCGTCGCCCGGTTGTCGCTCAGGTTCATCTGCGCGAGCGTTGCGACCTTATCGTCCGTCCCGTCGAGCTGGGTCGCTACGGCCAGGCAGTCGTACCTCAGCCGCGCGTGCTCGTCGTGAAGGACCATCTCCCTGAACGCCACCGTGAGGGCGACCGTCACCAGCACGCCCGCGAGCACGCCGATGACGGAGAGTCCCCGGAAGATCCTCTTCTGGAGGGATTTCGGCCTCTCGGGCGGCATCCGGAAGACCTAGCCCCTCAGGCGGTAGCCGACGCCGCGAACCGTCTCTATGAGGTCCGCGTGCTCGCCCAGCTTGGCCCGGATCTGCTGCACGTGCACGTCCACCGTGCGCGAGCCGCCGTCGAAGTCCCAGCCCCAGACGCGCTGCAGCAGCACCTCCCGGCTGAACACCTCGCCGGGCGAGCGCATGAGGAACTCGAGCAGGTCGAACTCCCTCATCGTGAGCTGCAGCTCCTCGCCCTCCAGCGTCACCTCGCGCCGGCTCGGCCACAGCTCGACCGGCCCCACGGAGAGGACCTTCGAGGCACGCTCCGCGCCGGTCGCCTGCGAGCGGCGGAGAAGGACGCGCACGCGCGAGACCATCTCCATCATGCCGAAGGGCTTCGCGAGGTAGTCGTCCGCGCCGCTGTCCAGGGCGCGGACGGTGTCGAGCTCGGTGTCCTTCGCGGTGAGCATCATGACCGGGACCCTGGAGAGCCCCGGGGTCGCGCGGATGCGGCCCAAGATCTTGAGGCCGTCGGTGCCCGGGAGCATGATGTCGAGGAGGACGGCGTCGGGCGCCTGCCTCTCGCACGCGGCGCGGAACTCCGCGTCGTCGCGCAGGCCCTCGGCCTTGATCCCCGCCTGCGTCAGCGCGTAGACGGTGAGGTCGCGCAGGTTGTCGTCGTCCTCGACGTAGTAGACCACAGCTATGCCATCTCCCCCATGGACCTTCCGCGGTACTCGCCGGTGGCCCTGAAGACGGCCCAGTCGGCGATGCCCTGGGCGTGGTCGCCCATGCGCTCATAGTACTTCGCCACGGTGAGGAGCTCGGGCGCGATCGTCGCGGGCTCGGAACCGGAGCGCAGCATCTCGACGACCCTCGAGCGCACGGACTCGAAGAGGTCGTCGACCTTGTCGTCCATCGGGAAGACGGAGTTGGCGACGTCGACGTCGGAGTCCCTGAAGGCCTCGGTGGCCTTCTCGGCCATCGAGGCGGCACGCTGGGACATGTCGCCGAGGATGCGGGCGATCCCGTCGTCGATGGTGAGGTCGAACTCGCCGGCGAGCAGCGCGATCTCGTAGGCCATCTCGTCGATGCGGGCGAGGTCTCCCACCACGCGGAAGGTGGAGGTGACGAACCTCAGGTCGCCGGCGAGCGGGGACTGCAGCAGCATGATGTTCATGCAGGCGTCCTCGATCGAGCGGTGCAGGCGCTCGGAGGCGTGGTGGCCGCTCACGACCTCCTCGGCGGCCTCGGAGTTGCCCTCGGCGATCGCGAAGCCGGTGTCGCGCACGTCGTCCACCACGGCGGCGGAGAGGGCGTTGACGTGGCCGACGAGCTGGTCGAGCTGGCGCAGATAGTTGGTCCTTGTCCTCATTATCCAAACCTTCCCGTGAGGTAGTCTTCGGTCCTCTTCTCCCTAGGCGCCGAGAAGAGCTGCGCCGTCGGCGCGTACTCGACGAGCTCGCCGAGGTAGAAGAAGGCGGTCATGTCCGACACGCGCGTCGCCTGCTGCATGTTGTGCGTCACGATGACGACCGTGTGCGTTCCCGAGATCTTCGTTACGAGCTCCTCGACCATGCCCGTCGAGATGGGGTCGAGCGCGGAGGTCGGCTCGTCCATCAGGATGACGTCGGGGTCCATGGCCATCGCGCGCGCTATGCACAGGCGCTGCGCCTGGCCGCCGGACAGGGCGAGGCCGGACTCGGAGAGCTTGTCTCTGACCTCGTCCCACAGGCCCACCTCGGTGAGCGTGCGCTCGACGACCTCGTCCAGCTCGGACCTCTTGTTGCGGCCCTGGCGCCTCATGCCGTAGGTGACGTTGTCGTAGATGGAGAGCGGAAAGGGGTTGGGCCGCTGGAAGACCATGCCGACGCGCCTGCGCAGGGAGTAGACGTCGCAGTCGGTGACGTCCTCCTCGCCCAGGAGGATCCTCCCCTCGACGCGGCAGCCCTGGACGCGGTCGTTCATGCGGTTCAGGCAGCGCAGGAGCGTCGACTTGCCGCAGCCCGAGGGGCCGATGAGGGCCGTGACCTTGCCCTCCGGGGCCCCGAGCGTGATGTCGTGCAGGGCCTGGTGGTCCCCGTACCAGAGGTTGAGGTTCTCAACCGACATGCCGAGCGCCATTATCCGAACCTCCCCGTGAGGTAGTCCTCGAGCCTCTGGTCCTTCGGGCGCTCGAAGACGTCTGCGGTGGGCCCGCACTCGACCATCTCGCCGAGGAGGAAGAACGCCGTCCTGTCCGCCACGCGGCCCGCCTGCTCCATGTTGTGGGTGACTATGACGACGCAGATCCCGCGCGACGCCATGTCGCGGATCGTCTCCTCGATCGAGAAGGTCGCGATGGGGTCGAGGGCGGAGCAGGGCTCGTCCATGAGGACCACGTCCGGCCTCATGGCCAGGGTGCGCGCGATGCAGAGGCGCTGCTGCTGGCCGCCTGAGAGGGCGTAGGCCGAGTCGTCGAGCTTGTCCTTGACCTCGTCCCAGATCGCCGCGGCCCGCAGGCTCTCCTCCACCAGGGCGTCGAGCCTCGCCCTGTCGGTGAGGCCGTGGCGCCTGGGCGCGAAGGCGACGTTCTCGTAGACGGACTTGCGGAAGGGGTTCGGCTGCTGGAACACCATGCCGATGTGCTTGCGCAGGTCGTAGGTGTCCGTCTGGTCGTTGTTGACCTCCCGCCCGTGGTAGTAGACGTCGCCGCCGATCCTGCACCCCTCGATCTCCCGGTTCATGAGGTTGATGGAGCGCAGGTAGGTCGACTTCCCGCAGCCCGAGGGACCGATGAGCGCCGTGACGGTGCCGGCGCCGAAGTCGAGCGAGGTCTCCTTGAGCGCGCGCCTGCTGCCGTAGTCGACCGTCACGTCACGCGTCGCGAGGAGCGCGTCCTCGGGGGGCGTCGCCGCTCCCGTCGTGCTCTCGTTGCTCACTCTGCCGTCATCCTCCTCTCGAGGGCGCGGCCTACGATGCGCGCCAGGACGTTGAAGACCAGGATGCAGATCATGAGGACGGCGGCGGTGCCGGCGGACACGGCCGCCAGGTCGGGCACGACGCCCTCGGAGTTGATCTTCCAGATGTGGACCGCAAGGGTCTCCGCGGGCCGCATCACGTTGAGCGGGTTGGCCATGCTGGTGATGGGGGCGGCCCAGGAGAGCGCCGGTGCGGACTGGCCGGCCGTGTAGATCAGGGCCGCGGCCTCGCCGAAGACGCGGCCGGCGGAGAGGATGACGCCGGTCACGATGGCGGGCATGGCGCGGGGCACGAGGATGTGGACCGTGGCCTCCCAGCGGGTGAGGCCGAGGGCGAGCGCCGCGTCGCGCTGGTCCCGGGGGACCGCCTCGAGCGCCTGCTGGATGGTGCGGACCAGGATCGGGATGTTGAACATCGTGAGGGTGAGGGCGCCGGAGAGGATCGAGAAGCCCCAGCCCATGCCGAGCACGAAGGTCAGCATGCCGAAGAGACCGACGACGATCGACGGCAGCGAGGAGAGGGTCTCGATGGCCGTCTTCGCCACGGAGGTGACGGGGCCGGAGGGCGCGTACTGCGTCAGGAAGATGGCGCCGCCGAGGGAGATGGGCAGCGAGATGAGGAGGGTGAGGACGAGCAGGTAGAAGGAGTTGAAGAGCTCGGGGCCGATGCCGCCGCCTTCCTTGAACTGCTCGGGCTTGGCCGTGAGGAAGTGCGGGTCGAGCGCCTTGCCGATGCCGGAGACCACGACGTAGCCGATGGTCGCCACGAGCAGTGCGATGATCGCGATCACGATGGCCCAGAGCACGACCGTGGCGACGTGGTCCCAGGCACGGGCACGCCTGACGACGCCCTCGGCGCCGGCCCGCCTTGCGTCAGCGCTAGCCATTGGCGCGCGCCCCCTTCCTTCCGACGAGGTGGACGACCAGGATGAACACGAGCGACATGGCGAGAAGCACCAGCGCGAGCGACCAGAGGACGTCGCTGTAGACGGTGCCCATGGTCTCGTTGCCCATGCTCATGGTCAGGACGGAGGTCAGCGTGGCGGCAGGCGTCACGAGGCCCCTCGGCATCTGCGCCGCATTGCCCACGACCATCTGCACCGCCAGCGCCTCGCCGAAGGCGCGGGTCATGCCCATGATCACGGCGGTCAGGATGCCCGGGAGCGCGGAGGGCAGGACGACGTGGACGATCGTCTGCCAGCGGGTGCAGCCCAGGCCGTAGGAGCCGTCGCGGTAGGAGTCGGGCACGGCCGCGATCGCGTCGGTGGCGAGCGAGGTCACCGTCGGCAGGATCATGAAGGCGAGCACGATGGAGCCGGCAAGGATGCCGTAGCCCGTGGTGCCTGACCAGCCGCGCACCCAAGCCACCACGATCTCCAGGCCGACGAGGCCGAAGACGACCGAGGGGATGCCCGTCAGGAGCTCGACCATCGGCCGGAAGACCCTGCTGCCGAAGGTCGGCGAGATCTCCACGACGAAGATCGCGGCGCCGAGGGCGAAGGGCAGCGAAATCAGGCAGGACAGGAGGGTGACGGCGAATGAGCCGCAGATCATGGGCAGGGCGCCCACGAGCAACTCGCCCGTGTCGGAGGCCTGGTGCGGGTTCCACGTCGTTCCCAGGAAGAAGGACGCCGGGGACACGCCGTCAGAGAGAAACGTCGAGAGTCCGCGCGAGCAGACCATGTAGATGAGCGTGGCGACGACCACGACTACGAAGAGCACGCATGCGCCGGTCAGAATCTGACCCTTGCGCTCCACGCGCCGCTTGGGCTTGATGTTCGTGTCGAACAGGGTCTCGCCTGGGCCCTTGGTCCCCGCAGATGCCTGGGACGCCTGCTGCACGTTCACCGCCCCCTCACCGTTTGACAAGAGCTACTCCTTAGGGTGTGCCGACTAGAGCTTGGTGACGTTGCCGGAGGCGTCGCGGGAGACCTTCATGCCCGTGACGGGGATGTAACCGGTCTGCTCGACCAGCGAGCCCTGGACGTCGTCGGAGAGCATGTAGTCGATGAACGCCTGGGTGGCGGCGTCGGGGCTGGCGGCGGTGTACATGTGCTCGTAGGCCCAGATGGTCCAGGAGTTGTCCTCCACGTTCGCCTCCTCGGGCTTGACGCCGCCGACGGAGAGGGACTTGAAGGAGTCGGAGAAGTAGGAGAACGCGAGGTAGGAGATGGAACCGGGGGTCTCGGCGACCATCTTGGCGACGGTGCCCGAGGAGTCCTGCTCCTGCGGCTTGAAGCTCTCGGGGACCTTGGTGTCGCCCAGGACGGCGCTCTCGAAGGTGGCACGGGTGCCGGAGCCGGAGGCACGGTTGATGACGGTGATAGCGAGGTCCTGGCCGCCGACCTGGCTCCAGTTGGTGATGGCGCCCGTGAAGATGCCCTTCAGGTCCTCGAGGGAGATGTCGTCGACGGAGACCTCGGAGTGGACGATCGGGCCCATGCCCACGACGGCGACCTTGTTGTCCTTGAGCTTGGATACGGCCGAGGCGTCGTCGAGCTTCTCCTCGGCGAAGACGTCGGAGTTGCCGATCTGGACCGCGCCCTGGGCGATCTGCGTGATGCCCTGGCCGGAGCCGCCGCCCTGGACCGTGATCTGGACGCCGGGATGGTCGTTGGTGTACTGCTCGGCCGCAGCCTCGACGAGGGGCTGGAGCGCGGTGGAGCCGACGGCGGTGATGGTACCGCTCTCGGCCGCGCTGTCGGTGGAGGCGGAGGAGCCGGCTGCGGCGGAGGAGCCGCCGCAGCCGACGAGGCCGAGGCCCGCGAGGGTCACGCCGGAGGCGCCCACGAGCTTGAGGAACTGGCGACGATCGAGCGAGGAGTGCATGAGGTCCCCTTCTCTTGCATGGAAGACCGCCCGTGGCGGGCGGTCTCTTTCAGGCTCCATGCTAGGAAGGGGGAGCGGCGCCACCGGCGTCGCTCCCCCTTCATTACCGACCTCTGACTGCGGCTTACACGAGGCTTACAAACGCCTGCCCCAGAGCGGGCGGCGCCTGGCGCGGCCTCGCTAGACGCCGGGCCCTCCGGAGCCCCCGGGTCCCTCCTCAAGCAGGCCGAAGAGGGAGCGCCAGGTGTCCGCGTCCTGGGCGCCGCGCATCACGTACTCGCCGTCCACCCTGAAGAAGGGCACCTTGCCCTCACCACCGTCGAGGTGGTTCTGCCGGTAGGCTTCCTCGAGCGCGTCCGCGTAGGCGGGGTTCGCGTACGCCTCTGCCACGAGGGAGCGCGGCAGGCCGCAGGCGTCCGTCACGTGCACGATCTCGGGCAGGAGGCTGATGTTTCTCCCCTCGACCATGTAGGCGTCCCACAGCGGGTCGAGGACGCGGCCGAGCTGCCCCGCCTCCTTCGCGCATTGGAGAAGGACCAGCGCCAGGTAGGTGTTGGCGAACTGCTTCTCGCGGTTGAACGCGACCCCGTAGGGCGCGCCGAGCGCGTCCAGGTCGTCGTAGAAGCGCCCCGGGAAGTGGAGGTGCCTCGTCATGGGCATGCCCTCCTCGGGCACGTCGGGGTGTATCTCCATGAGGCGGTAGTCGACGTCGAAGTCGTACTCGCCCCTCAGCGTCTCGAGCACGCGGTGCGCGAGGTAGCACCACTCGCAGATGACGTCCAGGTACATGATTACGTGGTGGCGCGGCCGGCACGCGTCGCCCGACTCCCCCGCGCCTCTCGCTTGCTCCCCTGCCATCCGCGTCTCCCTCCCGCCGGCGCACGGGCGCCGGCGCGACATGGGGGCGGGGCGGCGCCGGATGCGCCGCCCCGCGCGGGCCCTGCGGCCAGTGGGGCCGCCGGGCGCCTCCCTAGTCCTCGATTATGGCCGTCTGGCCCTCGGGGGGCATCTCCTCGAGCATGTCGAGCGCCTTGAGCGCACGGTCGTGGCGGTACTTCTCCTCCGCCGCCTTCGGCAGCGTGGGGTCGCCGAAGACGTGAAGGACCGAGTTGCCGCGCATGATGCGGTTGGCGCCGATTCCCTCGGCGATCTTGGTCAGGTTGGTAACCTGCACCACGGGGATGCCGGCGCGCTGGATCTCCTTCGTTATCACGGAACCTCCGCGAGACGAGGTGCCTCAAGTGGAGGTCTCAATCACGGCGTCGACGCCCTCCTCCTTGAGCTTCTTCGCGATGCCCTCCCCGAAGCTCTTGCACTTCTCCATTGGCGTCATGACGCCGGCAGTCGAGAAGAACGTGTCGTTGAGGGAACCCACCTTGCCCTCGGAGACCAGCTCGCGCACGGCGTCCACGGGCACCAGGCGGTTGGGGTCCTTGAGCACGAAGGAGTTGTCGTAGCCCTGGTGCGAGACCTCCCAGTCCGCGGGGTCGAGGGTGTCCATGCCCTTGATCGAGTACTCCTTGAAGGCGCGGGAGTTGGTGGGCGGCTGCTTGTCGGGGTTGCCCTTGGGCACGAGGCCGCCGTCGGTGACCAGCGCGACCTTGCACTGGGAGAGCGGCTTGTCGAGCTTGGGCACCGGAATCTGCTCGTGGTTGGGCATGACGACCTCGGTGTGGAAGGGCTTGCCCAGATACTTGGCGAGCAGCATGTCGATGCCACGCTTGGCCGAGGGGACGGAGTAGTCGATCTTCGGCGCGGGACCCGAGCCGTGATAGCCCTCGGTGCGCCCGTCCTTGATCGTGTCGCCCTCCACGAGCCTCTTGGCGAAGGCGGCGAGCGTCTTCATCATCTTGCGCATGTGGGCGGCGTTGTTGTCGCTCTCGAGGATGTAGCCGCGGTTCTTGTAGAGCTCCGTGCCGGGGTTCTCGGCATAGAGCGCCGTGACGGCGGGGATGTCGAGCTTCTCGGTCACGGCCGCCACGGTGGAGCCGCAGCCCAGGCCGTAGCGTCCGGCGTTGAAGCCGGGACCCGCCACGAACAGGTCGGCCTTCGCGTCCCTTACCGCGTCCACCACCTCAGGGAGGATCTCGTCGGGCTTCTCGGCGATGGTGTTGTCCCCACAGACGATGGTCTCCACGACCTCGTAGTCGTCACCGAGGCACTTCGCGAGCAGGGTGCCCGGACCCATCGGGCCGGGGTGCACGGAGAGTCCCACGCTGGCGGTGTCCTCGCCGCCCATGCCGGCGTAGAACTGGTTGATGTAGTGGACCACGCGCTTCTTTTCCATCTCCTACTCCCCCTCTCCTGGCCTCTTGATGTCTGCGTCCGTCGTGAAGTAGTTCTGGCCGAGCTGCGACCAGACCCCCTGGTAGCAGAAGTTGGTCGTGTGGTCGAAGGGACCCCAGGGATCCACGTTGATGAGGCAGGGGACGTTGGTCTTCTCGCCGATGAGGGTCTTCACCCTCGGGTGGTGCAGCGTCCAGTTGCGGCCGGAGTTGACGACGGCGTCGACCTTGGGGTCGGAGACGACCAGCATGTCGCCCGGCTCGTCGTTGGAGACGGCGGAGAAGTTCACCGCCGCCGGCATGCCGAACTTCTGGCACCAGTTGAACACGAAGGTGGAGTCGAGCTGGCAGTGGCCCATGCCCGACTTGTTGACCATCACGCAGTCCGCGCCGAGGGTCTCCTTGGCGAGCGTCGCGGCGATCATGCTCATGGCGTCCTTGCCCGTGATCTTCATGACGTTGTTGGCGAAGACGACGCCCGCGAAGTCCAGGTCCTTGCCGTTGCGCTCGAGGAGCTCCTCGATGTAGCACTCCTCCTGCAGGTAGTAGTTGGGCTCCCAGTAGCGCCAGATCATCGCACCGTCGAGGATCTCGGTCGGCTGCACCACGATCGGCAGGAAGTTGATCGCGCTCTGCCCGTAGTAGAAGAAGTTCCACGAGTCGTTCGAGGCCATCTGCGTCACCACGTAGGCCACGCGCGGCAGGTGCCGCTCGGGGTCGACGGGCTTGTTCTCGAAGACCTTGGTCTCGTCGGGCTTGACGCCGATGGCGAGCTTGGCCAGCCACACGTTGAGGCTGAGCGACGCCTGCTTGAGCGCGATGGTGTAGCTGAGGTCCGAGACGCCCTCCCCCACCGTCGCGTCGAGGCAGATGTTGATGTGGCGCGTGAAGTTGGAGTACTTGGCGCACTCGCCGCCCATGTCCATGTAGTACTTGATGTTGCACTTGGCGTAGTAGATGTCGGAGATGACGACGCCCTTGAGCGCCACCGTCCTGCCTTCGCCTGCCGGCGCGAGCTTGCCCCACATGCCGGGGTAGGACTCCTCGGGATGGTCCGCCTTGCAGCGCGGCTGCATGATGTCGTGCACGCCCAGGATGCGCGTGTCGTCTCCCGGCTTCGCGATCTTGAGGTCCACCGACCCGAACAGGTCGCTCTGGACGACCTTCAGCGCCTCCTCCTTGTTGATGGTGAGGACACCGTCCCTAAGGCTGGTCTCCTCGCCGAAGTTCACGTCGCGCACGCGGACGTAGTCGACCTGGAGCCTCTTCGCCATAGCCCCTCACTCCTTCCCTGTCTGACGTCCTTGCGCCATGCGCAAGGCTTCTGCCTTTACGGTTGTTATAAGAGCGCCCTCACCCCACGGCATCCCTCAGTGGGTGGATATTGGGCCGTCGGTTATTGGGAGAATCGCAAATCGCGATGAGCGTTCCCCAGGCGGGAACCCCGTCGGGAGCGCGCCCGTCGGGGCGCGCCTCGGCCCCCAGGAGGGGAGAAGCCCCTCGGGGGATTGGCAGCGGGGGCACGCCAACTGCGGCGTGCCCCCGCACCACTGGCCTGCCAGGCGGGGACGCAACCCCTCGACCGAGGCCCTAGTCGTAGGTGCGCGGCGCTTCGCCTACTCGGCGTCCGCCTCCGTGCCCTCGACCATGTCCTTGACCCACGGGCGACGCAGGTCGTAGCGGAACAGGTCCTCGAACTCGTGGTCGAGGACGGCCTGGAAGGCCTTGGTGTAGTCCGACTCGTCGTTGTCGAGGTCACCGTAGAGCGAGTTCATCGAGAGGGCGAGGTGGTTGGTGCCTCCCCAGGCGTGGCACTCGTTGTAGACGCCGGCATGAGAGAGGGTGTCGCAGTAGTGGAGGGCGGCGGACAGCCCCGTGTCCTCGGTCATTGCGTGGATGAAGACGGGCGAGAGGCCCACGCACTCCTCGGGGGTCGCACGGCCGGGCATGGCCTCGGGCGGCACGTGGGAGGAGCCGCAGAGGTCGCCCAGGTACTGGCGGGCGGAGAGGGCGGCGGAGCCGTTGCCCCAGAACACGCTCTCGACCTTGCTCGAGTAGTACATCGGGCGGTCGTCGATGATCGGCGCCCAGACCACGGAGCCGCGGCAGGTGATGCCGTGCTTCTTGAGCCGGTGCGGCAGGGCGAGCGAGAGGTGGCCGCCCGAGCTGTTACCGTGCAGGACGATCTTATCGGGGTTGATGTTGAGCTCCTCGGCGTGCTCCTGCAGGCACAGGAACGCGGCGAAGCAGTCATTGAGCGCGGCGGGGTAGGGCGCGTCGATGACCGTGCGGTACTCGAAGGTCGCGACGGGCACGCCGTAGCGGTTCGCGAAGACCTCGGTCGGGCTCGTGGCGCCCATGCACAGGCACAGGCCGCCGCCCGGGATGATCAGAATCGCGGAGTTCTTCCTCTTGGTGCGCGGCTTCTTGGGGATGCTCACCGTGAGCTTGAAGACCGGCGCGTCGGGCTCCTCGGGGCAGCCGTGGACGTCGAAGTACCTGGTGTACTCGGGGTCCATCGGGGGGATGAGGGCGTTCAGCTGCTCGTTGGTGTCATCGGCCCACTTCTTGCGCTCCTCGTCGGACAGCTTGTCGTTCAGGCCCACCGAGGCGTAGCCGATGTCCCCTCCCATCTGCCCATACATGGTCTCCAGCTGTGGATGCGACCACTTGAGATCGTCGCGCCAGTCAAGCTTGTCAAGATCCATACGTCTGCCTCCCTAACCACAAACTGTTACAACACCAAATGCAAAGCAGGTCCGTCCAGGCCCGTTCCGGCCCATCGGTCGGTCGACCTAGAGCGAGAGGACCTCAGGGTCGTCCAGCTCGACGCTGTCGTCGACGTCGTAGATGGACTCGACGCCCTCGGAGGCGGCGTCCATGCTCGCCTCGTCAGCCGCCTTCACGAAGAACTCGCTCTTCTTCACGTTGATCTTCGAGGCGTTCTTCTTCGCGTAGGTGTAGGCGTTGGCGATGGTCTCGGGGTCCGTGTCCCTGGGGATCACGAAGACGACCTTGTTCTCCTTCGCATAGGCCTTCACCTGGTCAGAGGCCTCGAAAGGCCCGACGACGATGTAGCAGGGGCGAGGGTTGGTCGGGACCATGGTCACCGTCGGGGGCGACGGGATCACGATCTGCTTCATCTCGCTTGCGGGGACGACGGCCACGCCGTCGTCGAATTCGACGAGCTCGACATCGCTGACATCTGCCATGTTTCTTGCACCCCTCACTGTCGAAACCAACTGTTGTAACACCACAAGTTCAGTGTATGGGGGAGCAAGCCCTGCGGCCATAGCGCAGTTTGCGAATATCCGAGCCACTTTTCGCACTCTTGAAGGAATGCCGCCGACGGTCCGAAGACTTCCGCGGGCGGGGACGGATAAGGGCCTCGAGCAGCGCGTTCACTCGGTCCGGGCGTCCTCGGGGACCTCCTGGCCCTCCACGTCGGCGACCGCGCTCGGGCCGCACAGGTACGCGTCGATGAGCATGGCCATGCGCAGCCGGTAGCGCACCCACGAGTCGGAGAGGTCGACGTCGAGGATCTTCTCGATCTTGTGGACCCTGTAGCGCAGCGTCGAGGGGTGCACGTAGATCTTCTGGGCGGTCTCGCGGCCGTTCTCCCCCATCTCGAGGTAGATGGAGAGGGTGTACATGAGCTCTGGGTCGTCGTGGATCGGCTCGAGGATGAGGTCCGCCTGGCGCCTGAGCTCCGTCTGCGGCAGGGAGAGGCAGAGCATCTCGAGGGCGTACTGGTCGTAGAAGACGGGGTTCGCGCTCCTGCCGATCCTGTTGACGAAGGCCCGCACCCGCGTGGCGTCGTAGAAGCTCTGCGCGAGGTCCTCGAGGAGGGCGGCCACGCTCCCCACGCTCACCTCCCAGCGGGTGTCGGGCACGGCCTGGCCCACGGCCGCCACGAGCTTGGCGACCATCTTGTGCCTGAGCCCCAGCGAGCAGCCGTGCGAGAAGGGCACGAAGGCCACGAGCGTGTCCTTTATGATGAACGTCAGGGGCCTGACCTGGTCGCAGGCCCCCTTGCGGACCACGATGGACTTGGCGACCATGAGGTGGTTCTCCACCTGGATGCGCAGGGCGGCCGCGCTCGGGCACGCCTCGAAGGTCACGCACATGTAGTCGCACGAGGAGGACCACCCGTAGTAGCTCGCCACGACCTCGTTGGGCCGGCGGCCCTGGGTCAGGCAGAGGTCCTTGAGCCAGTCCTCCTCGCGCTCCTCCTCGCTCACATCGCCCGAGAGCGCGGTGGAGATGCGCCGCGTGAAGTTGATCAGGTTGGTGCCCGCGGGCATCTTGATGACGGGGAGCGCGTGCGCGGAGCACGCGTCGACGTTCTCCTTGCGCAGGAACTCGCGCGCCCCTATCACGATGATGCCGGAGACCTCGTAGGAGAAGCAGAACGAGAGCTCCTTCTCGAAGTCGTCGTCCTCCTGCATGCCCGTGAGCACCAGGAGGGTGCCGGGCATGATCCAGGTCTCGAAGTCGATGACCTTGTCGAGCACGCACCAGGTGATGGGGCGGTCGAGGCCCGCGGAGCCCGTGACCAGCTCCGCGTTCTTCATCAGGGGCATTCCCAGGAGCTCCTCGACGTTCATGCGAACGACCCCCTCTTCCCTCGCACGCGAGAGTCCGTCGCCCGCAATCGACGGGCGATGAGCGACGCGCGGATATATCCAATTGGCGATTAATATTTTAGATGCTAGTGTAACGGCCTGCGGATAGTCACCCCTCCGCAGGGCCGGCGGACGCGAGGGGCCGCAGCCGGCAGGCGCGAAGGCGCCGAGCCGGAAGGGGACGGGCCCCGGCGTCATGCCGGGGCCCGTCCCCTTCTCTCTTCTCTCCTTGTGCTCAGCCCAAGCGGAAGCGACCGACCCTCACGCCCTCAGAGGGCGAGCACCTCGGCCTTGTCGAGGTCCGCGTCGAGCCGGGACACCAGGTGGTCCACCACCCGCTGCGCGGCCTCGAGCTCGCCCTCCGTCGCCATCACGCGCCAGCAGCCGTAGCGGATGTTGAGCGAGCGGCACTTGCGCTCCAGCCAGAGGTAGCTCTCCGCGACCTCCTCGGGGTCGTCGGAGAGGGGGCACACGATGGCGACCTTGTTGTCCTCGGCGTACGCCTCGAGCGCCTCGAGTCCCTCCCATCCCGGCCTCGCCACGCCGCCGCTTATGAGCAGTATCGCGTCGCGCGGGTGCACCTTCACCTGCACCATCGAGGGTGGGGAGGGGATGAAGACCTCCTTGGTGTCGCTCTCGGGGTCGATAAGGTACCCCAGGCCGTCCTGGTAGAGGCTGCACGTGACCATGGCTCGCTCCTTGCGGCCGCGCCCGGACCTGCCGGGCGCGGCCTCCCAGACGCTAGTCCTTCTCGTTGAACTCCTCGACCGTCCACGGACGACGGAGGTCGTACTGGAACATGTCGTCGAGCTCCTTCTCGTTGACGGCGTTGAAGAGCTGCGCGTACTTGGCGTCGGGGTTGTCCTTGTCGATGATGTTGGCGGCGGTGCTCAGGGAGCAGTGCTGGCTGCCACCCCAGGCGTGCAGCTCGCAGTAGACGCCGGCGGCGGTGAGCTTGCTCGTGTAGGCGCAGGCCTGGTCAAAGCCGGAGTCGTTGATCATCGAGTGGATGAAGGTCGGCGGCAGCCCCACGCACTCCTCGACCGTGGCGCGCCCAGGGAAGGCCTCGGCGGGGACGTCCGCGGAGTCGGCGAGCTTGCCCAGGTACTGCCTGACCATGGCCGGCTGGTCGGAGCCGCCCCAGAAGGCGGAGTTGATGCGGACGGAGCGGTACTCGTCCATGATGCGGTCGTCTACGACCGGTACCCAGACCAGGCAGCCGCGCGGGGTGATGCCGCGCCTCTTGAGCCTGTGGCAGAGCGCGAGCGAGAGGTGGCCGCCCGAGCTGTTGCCGTGGATGATGATCTTGTTGGGGCTGATGTTGAGCTCCTCGGCGTGCTCGACGAGGAAGTTGTAGGCCGCCTCGCAGTCGTTCAGGGGCGCCGGGAACTGCGCGCCCTCCGGAATCGTGCGGTACTTGAGCGTCGCGCAGGGTACGCCGAACCTGTCCGCCCAGGACTCGATCTGTGCCGTGAAGCGCAGGCAAACCGCCAGGGCGCCGCCCGGGATGATGAGGATGCAGGGGCTGTTCCTGCGGAAGCGCCTCTTGCCCTTGGGCTGCGCCACGAGCAGCTTAACCGCCGGTGCGTCGGGCTCGTCGGCGCAGCCGGGGGCCTCGTACTCGGTCGTGCGCGACCAGTCGTAGTCGGGTAGGAACTGCTTGAAGCCGTCCTCGCAGTGCTCGGCGTACTCCTTGCGCTGCTCGAGCGGAAGGTCCTCGTTGAGAAGGACCTCGGAGTACCCGACGGACTGGGCCATCATCTGGTAGCTCATCTCAAGCTCTGGGTGGGCCCACTTCACGTCGTCGCGGTTGCGGAACTTGTCAAGACCCATGGTGTGTCCTCTCCTAGAAGACCGTCACGTCATCCAGCTCTGCGTCGAGCTCGTCCTCGAGGTACTCCTTGAAGTCCTCGGCGAGGCCCTCGCAGTCCTTCGTCGCCCTGATGGATACCTCGTCCGCCTTCACATTGAGGTCGAGGTGCTCCTTCTCCACGTACTCGTACGTCTCGACCAGGCCGTCGACGTCGGTCGCGTACGGGCAGAGGAAGACGAGCTTGTTGTCGCCTGCGTACTGCTTGAGCTCCTCGAGCCCCTCATAGTCCGCCTTGACCTTGCCGCCCGTCACGTAGATCACGACCGGTCGCGGGTTGCACTTGACGGTCTGGAGGCCCAGGAGGATGACGGTGCGCTGCTTCGTGTCGCTCTCGGGGTCGACAGCATACCCGAGGCCGTCCTTGTACTCGTACGTCTCTACCTTCATCGCTCTCTCCTCTCGGACCGGGGACCCGCCCCGGTCGACCTCGCAGATGCTTGCGTCCGCACGGCGGGCGCCGGCCTCGGCCGGACGCCCGCCCCCCCTCTTGCTAGGCCTCCTCGGCCTCGGTGCCGGCCTTGGGCTCGAGCCCGTACCTCTCGCACAGGCGCTTCTTGTAGTCCTCGAGGACCCAGGGCCTGCGCAGGTCGTACTTGTAGCAGTACTCGATCTCGTCGTCGTAGAGCTTGCCCACCATGTCGGAGTACTCCGTGCGCTCGCCGCAGGCCTTGACCGTCGCCCACACCGAGTTGTTGTGGATTGCGCCGCCGTAGACGTGCAGCTCGGTGAAGCAGTGCGCCTTGATCAGCTTGCTGTAGAACTCGAGGTTGTGCAGGATGTCGGGGTCCATCTCGGACTGATGCATGAAGGTCGGCGGGAAGCCGATGCAGTCCTCGACCGTCGCGTGGTTGGGCATGGCCTCAGGCCCGACGCGCACGGAGTTGAAGTTGCGCCCGAGGTACTGCATGAGGCCGTCGTGCTGCTCGACGGAGTCCCAGATGCCCGTGTACCAGCCGTCGCCTTCCTTCTCGATGTCGTCGGTCTGCGCGGAGACCGTCACGATGCCGCGCGGGCTGTAGCCGTAGCGCTTGAGGCGGAAGGCGGTGGAGAGAGCGAGGTGGCCGCCGGAGGAGGAGCCGGAGAGCACGACCTTGTTGGGGTGGATCTTGAGCTCGTCGGCGTGCTCGATCATCCACGCGTAGCCGGCGTGCAGGTCGTTGATGGCCGCGGGGTACTTGGCCTGCCAGGACAGGCGGTAGATGACGGCGACGCCGATGCACTTGTGCTTCTCGCACAGCTCCTCGATGGGGTAGGAGTTGGGGTTGATGGCGTAGATGCCGCCGCCGATGACGTAGAACATCGCGCGGTTCTTGCGCGGACGCGCGTTCTTGGGGGTGTAGACGAGGACCTGCGCCTGCGTCTCGGGCTCCTCGGGGCAGCCGGGGACGTAGTACTCCTTGATGTCGCAGGTGTGCTCCGCGGCCCAGAACTGGTCGAAGTAGGCCTTCTGACGCTCGTTGCCGAGCTTGAGCTTGTCCTCATCGGAGATGCACGGATCGTACATCGCGATGGAGCTCGCGTTGAGCTCGGGGTCCACGTACCAGAGCTCGGCACCCTCGGGATGGGCCCACTTGGGGTCGTTGAGGTCGAGGATGCGGTCGGGCTCGACTATCAGGCCCTTCTTGTGCGCCGTCTTCTCGAAGTTCCTTGCTGCCATGACGCTACCTCCTCCGTTCCCATGTGGTCCGGCCAGGTGGTCCGGATCCACTTTTATACCTGCGCTTGGCCACTAATATAATTGGATAGGAGAACGACGCGTCTGCCCCTTTGCGGAAGAATAGATCCCATTTATTGCACACTTGCACGAAATGGGACGGACGGTTTCCGCTGGCAGAAAACTAGGCGTTTTCCTGCGGTTTTCTTCTCGTCGAAACAATTGCCCCGAGCGTTGGTAATTGCGCGGCGAGCGGCGCGGACAAGGACGCGCAGCCCTGGGGATCCGCGCGTGCAGGACGGGGCGACCGTTGTTGTAACAGAAGGCCCGCGCCAGCCACGAGCGGCTGGCGCGGGCCTCGCACCCCGAGTCCTCGCGGATGGGCGCGGGTCGCCTAGCGGGCGAGCATCTCGGGCATGGGGTTGAAGCCGCTCAGGATGACCGCGCCGATCACCAGCATGACGATCGTGGCGTAGATCAGGCAGGGCCAGATGTTGACGCGCAAGATCTTGCCCTCGACGCCGTTGGTCCCGGTCGTGGCGCAGACGGAGACGATGTTGTTGACGCAGACCATGTTTCCGATGCCGCCGCCCATGGTCTGCAGGGCGATGATCAAGATCTGGGGGAGCCCCACGATGCTGGCCGTCTCAAACTGCAGGGACGCGAACAGCGTGTTGGAGACGGTGCAGGAGCCGGACATGAACGCCCCGAGCACGCCGATGAGCGGAGCGACGACGAAGTACGCGGAGGAGAAGACCGAGGCCAGGCCCGTCGCCATCATGTAGAGCATCGAGCTGTTCTTGAAGGTGTACTCGGCCGCCTCGCCCACGGTGGCGCCGATGGCGGCGGAGCTGGTGTAGCGGTAGATCTGCACCATAGCGACGCCGAAGAGCAGCGCGATGGCGGCGCCCTTGGCCTGCTTGAAGGAGTCCCTGACGGCGGTCGCGCACTCCTCGCCGCTCATGTGGTGCAGGAGCATGGTGAGGGCGGCGATGGGCACGAAGGGGAAGAGGCCCGGGTTGTAGAGCCAGGAGAACTTCCAGTTGGCGTTCTCGACGCCGAGGATGCCGGTCACGTTGGTGGTGAGCGCAGCGCTGTTGAAGAGGTCCTTGAGGCCGAAGGCGTTCAGGCGGGTGAGGACGAGCAGGACGCCGATGATCACGTAGGGGAGCCAGGCGAGCTTGGTGCTCATGCCCTTGGACTTGGTCTTGGAGACCTCGACGCTCGACTGCCAGCTCTTGTCGCCCCACTCCTCGACGCCTTCGAAGGTCCACTCGTCCTTGGGCATCAGGAAGCCCTTGCGCGCGGCGAGCATGAGGACGGGCAGCGCGGCGATGAAGCCGACCATGGAGACGAGCTCGGGCGTGCCGACGAAAATCGCCATGAACAGGTAGAAGCAGGCCACGACGGCAGCGCTGAACAGGCAGAACGGAAGGGCGGGCAGGGCGTCTTTGAAGCTGTGGTTGCGGCCATAGACCTTGCACAGGACGCACACGCCGATGAAGATGATGAACACGCCGCCGATCATGTTGGGGATGCAGACCCAGCGCGTGAGAAGGAACTGGAACTTGTCGAAGTCCCCGCCAGCCTGCACGACCTGGTCCTTCACGACGCTCGCGGCGGTGATGAGCGGGACGCCGACGGGGCCGGGGTTGACGGGCGTCGAGTTGTAGATGAGGCAAATCGTCGCAGCGGCGAGCGGCGGGAACCCGAGGCCCATGAGGATGGGCGCGCAGAGCGCGGCGGGCGTGCCGAAGCCGGAGGAGCCCTCCACGAAACCGGCGAAGACGAAGCCGATGAGGACGGCCTGGATGCGGGCGTCGCGCGTGATCGAGTTGAACATCGTGCTGATCGAGGCCATGGCGCCCGACTGCTTGAGCGTGTTCATGAGGAAGATTGCGCCGAAGATGATGAAAATCGTGGAGAGCGCGTTGAGGAAGCCCGCGAGCGTCTGGGCGAGGGCGCCCTGGAGGCTCATGCCCCAGACGAGGATGCCCACGACGCAGGCGAGGAGCCACGCGGTGATGAGCGAGCGCGTCGCCGGTTGGTTGAAGAAGACCATCATCACGACGCAGGCCAGGATGGGCACTGCTGCTATTAAGGAGTACATGCGGGAGCCACCTTCCATCACGGGGGGATACGAAAAATCCTGTGATGTAACCGTAAGTGGTCGGGCTTTTCGCTTGTAGGCTCCGCGCATTCAAGTTCTGTTCGTTATTCACCCGAGAAATGCATTGATTTGAGTGATACACGATTGTATAATATAGGGTTGTTTATCGCACTTTGTTTTATAACCTGTGATTTCCATCCACTTGCGGAGGTATTGCTACCGCTTGGCTGGAGAGCCGCCCTTCCCAGCTTCCGGCGACCTCGCGAGGCGGCCCCGCGGGCAAGAGCCCGCGGGGCCGTCCGTTGCGCTTTCTGTTACTACAGCACGACCCCATCGCACCTACAGGCCAACGAGCGCCTTCACGCCGATGAGGACGAGGACCGCGCCGCCGACGACCTCAGCCCTGTCGCCGAGCAGCTTGCCCAGCCTGCGGCCGGCGGAGATGCCCACGAGGCAGCAGACGAATGTCGTCGCGCCGATGATGCCCACGGCGACGGGCAGGTCGACCGTGGAGGCCCGGAAGCCGATGCCCACGGCGAAGGCGTCGATCGCGGTCGCGATGGCCTGCGCCACCAGCATCCTTATCGAGAGGCGCTCGGCCACGCACGCGGGGGCGTCCCCCTCGGGGCCACCCTCCCTGGACGCGGCGCCACCCGCGCCCCTGAGGGCACGCACGCCCTCGCGGACCATGTTGCCGCCGATGAGCCCCAGGATCACGAAGATGACCACGCTTGAGTAGCGCTCGATGAGCTCGGCCGCGACGCCGCCGGCCACGTAGCCCAAAGCGGGCATGAGCGCCTGGAAGACGCCGAAGAAGACGGGCATCAGGAGCAGGCGCCTGTAGTCGCCGGCGTAGGCGAAGCAGTTCGAGATGGTGACGGCGAAGGCGTCCGCGGACAGCGCGAAGCCCAGCACGATCAGCTCGGCGATGGTCATGTCTCTCCCCTCCGCCCGACGTCCCCACGCCGGGCGCGCAATAGGGGGAGATGTTACACGCGGACGGGGCGCCGAGGCGCCCCGTCACTCACAACCCTCGCCCGTCACGAAAAAGCCATCACGTGGGGACCTAGATCTCCTTCTCCAGGAACGCCAGGGCGGCCTCGCGGACGGGACGGTAGTAGTCCTTCTCGGCCCACAGCGCATGCCCCGCGCCGCGGAACAGGTGGTACTCGGAGCCGGCGGGCAGGACGTCCAGGGCCGCCTTCGCCCTGTCCGGCTTGAGGTAGGCGTCGTTCGTGCCGGCCAGGTAGCAGGCGGGCGCGCTCAGCGACTTGACGTCGATGAGCCAGTCGTCGCCGGCCTCGAGGATGTCACGGTTGCCGCCGTTGGGACGGCCGTGGTCGAGGTCGTACTTGAACTCGCCGTCGAGCCAGATGCCCACGACCGGCCTCTCGCAGACCTCGTAGTCGATGTCCAGGCTGCTGCCGGGAACGTGCTGGAACACGCGGGTGCAGTAAGGGTAGTCGAGGGTGGTGAACGGCTCGCTCACCAAGGTCTTGGGGATGGTGCCGCCGAAGCACGGGCCGACCCACACCAGCCGGCGGATGAGGTCGGGACGCGCTATGTCGGCGCGCGACGAGGTGATGGAGCCCCAGGACCAGCCGAAGACGTCGGAGCTCGTGACGCCCATGAGCTCGTTGATCTTCTCGAGCGCGCAGATGATGTCTTTCGCCACGTTGTCGCTGTCGACGTCGAAGCCGTCCTCGTACTTGTCCGAGCGACCGTAGCCACCGATGTCGAAGCGCCAGACGTTGTAGCCGTTGCGCGCGAAGAACTTGGTGACCGAGTAGTCCTTGAAGTCGATGTCGTAGACGTGGCACGAGGACGTGAGGCCGTGGACGAGGAGGATGTTCCTCTCAGGGTCTGAGGCGGGGCAGCTGCACTTGCTGAAGTACAGCCTCTTGCCATTGTCCTTGCGCACAAGCTCCGGCTCCTCGTAGGTGTACCTCATGGAACGCTCCTTTCATCCGAAACCTTGAGATGCCTCTCGGCATCGTAGGAACTCTGGATGGTCGGCAGGAGGCTTGCCATGGACGAGGGGGCGGCATGCGCCGCGAGGTGGCAGAGCGGGTCCGCCTGGGCCGTCGGCCCGGATGCTATCACCTACGGGCTATGGAGCAGACGCCTTGCAGCTGACCGGTCATAAACGTCGCACCATTGGCGCGCCGACCGGTAGGTGGCGCGCCGGACGCGTGCTACGCTACGCTCGGATGCGCACGAGACGAGCGGGCGGGCCGGCGCCCGACCCAGGAGGCGGCCATGCACTGGCAACGAGCACGCAGGCACCTGGCGCGCACCAGCCTCGCCCTGGCCGGCTCCGCCCTCGCCTCCGGGCTCGCCGTCCTTCTCGCCCTGCAGCTCTCCGCCTGCGCGCCGACGGACCAGCTCGCGCCCCTCCCCTCGGCCGCGCCGGGCGCGCGCGAGTTCAACGTCGCCGTGCTCTACTACGACTACGACGACCCCTACGTGGGGTCGATCCGGACGGCGCTCTCCTCCGACCTCGCGCACGCCGGCGTCCCGTACGAGGAGTACGACGCCGGAAACAGCCAGTCGAACCAGGACCAGCAGGTGGACCAGGCCCTGCAGGGCGGCGCCAGCGTGCTCGTGGTCAACATCGTCACCAGCGGCAACGCCGAGGTCGCCGACAAGGTCTGCCTCAAGGCGGAGGCCGCCGGCGTCCCGGTCGTCTTCTTCAACCGCCCCGTCGAGGGCGAGGGCGACGAGGGCGCGATCCTCGACTACTACGACGACGTGGCGTTCGTGGGGACGGACCCCGAGGCCGCGGGCAGGCTCCAGGGCGAGCTGATCGGCACCTACCTCGTCGAGCACTACCAGGAGGTCGACCTCGACGGCAACGGGCGCATCTCCTACGCGCTCTTCAAGGGCGAGGCCGGCGACCCCGAGGCGATCTTCCGCACCAAGTACGCGGTTGAGCGCGCAGACGAGATCCTCGAGGCGAGCGGCAGGCCGGACCTCATCTACTTCGACGAGAGCAGCGTGGACCACTACCAGCTCGACCTCACCGGCTCGTGGTCGGCCACCTCGGCGCACGACTACATGCGCGAGGACCTCCTCCGCCTCGGGCCGGGGCGCGACGGCATGATCGAGCTCGTGATCGCCAACAACGACAGCATGGCGGCCGGGGCCATCAAGGCGCTGCAGGAGGTGGGCTACAACCTCGGCACGCCCGGCTCGACCACCATCCCCGTCTTTGGCGTGGACGCGAGCGCGATGGGACGCCAGCTCATCTCGCAGGGCGTCATGGCGGGCACCGTCTCGCAGGACCCCGACGAGACCGCGGCCTGCATGTGCAGCATGGTGCTGAACGCGCGGCGAGGGCAGGACCTTCTCGCCGGGCTCGACGCCTATCCCCGTGACGAGAAGGACGGGCTCTCGCGCGCGGTCTTCATCCCGTGCTCGATCTTCGAGCCGGAACCCTCGGGGGAGGGCGTAGCGGACGCCGGGCCGGACGCGGCGGGCGACTCCGCCGGCGCGGCCTCGTAGCCCACGGCGCCGCCGGTGCCGAGCTCGCGCAGGACCTCGTTCACCACGGCGCCGATCATCATGATGTAGCAGCTGAAGTACAGCCAGAACATCGCGAGGGTCAGGATCGTGAGGCTCCCGTAGGCGGAGAAGCCGTTGAAGCTCCGCACGTAGACGGCCAGGAAGAGCGAGAAGAAGTAGATGCCCAGCGCCGCGAAGAGGGCGCCCGGCAGCTGCCCCAGGTAGCGCAGCCTCCGGCGGGGCAGCACCTTGTAGAGCACGGAGAAGGCCAGCGTCATCACGAGCACCGAGTAGACCGCACCGACGATGTCGGAGTAGGTGGAGAGCGGCAGGCCGCCCGGCCGGTACCGTATGAGGAAGGTGCGAACCGTGCGCCAGACGACGGTGCTCATCACCGCGAGCGCGAGCACGACAGCCAGCACGAAGGTGCACACGAGCGACCAGCCGCGCACGACGAACCAGTTGCGCGGCCTCGCCCTGGTGCAGATGACGTCGAGCCCCGCCGCCATGGCGTGCATGACCTTCGACGCGGCCCAGAGCATGGCGACCACCGTGAGGGGCACCAGGCCGTAGGAGGTGGTGAAGACCTCCTGCAGGATCGAGTGGACGGACGTGAGCAGGTAGGCGGGGAAGATCGTGTCCACCGCAAAGAGGATGTCCTCCTGGCTCACGGGCATGAAGCGGATGAGCTGCAGGAAGAGGATGGCGAAGGGGAACACCGACATGATGATGAAGAACGCGATCTGGGCCGCGAAGGCGCCGACCCTGTCCGCCGTGCACTTGGCCGCCACACGCAGGCCGAAGTCGACGACGCCGGCGATCCCCGAGGGCGCGGAGCCGTCGCGCAGCCCGTCGGCGGGCGCACGCCTGGCGGCGCGCAGCGGCCCTCTCATATCACACCCCCTCGCAACGCAGGGGCGCCGGACGCGCCGGCGCCCCTCCCCTCCTACCAGCTCAGGAGCTCGTAGCCGTCCTCGGTCACGACGACCTGGACCTCCCACTGCGCGGAGGGCAGGCCGTCTATGGTCCGCACGATCCAGCCGTTGGACTTGTCCAGCGTGATGCCGGGCGCGCCCATGTTGACCATGGGCTCGATGGTGAAGCACAGCCCCGGGACGAGGATGGGGCCGGTGCCCTCCTCGGAGACGAAGCTCACGAACGGCTCCTCGTGGAACTCCTTGCCGATGCCGTGCCCGCCGTACTCCTCGACCACCGAGAAGCCCGCGTCGGTCGCGACCTTGTAGACAGCCGCGCCCACGTCACCGAGGTGCCCCCACGGCCTGATCGCGGCCAGGCCGGCCTTCACGGACTCGTGGCAGGTCTCGACGAGGCGGCGCCACTCCGGGTCG
>Ga0256406_1000265_pt1 | contig 99685 bp, 54 predicted proteins | sample RumenRJG_03DNA_FD_185986 | JGI IMG/M metagenome (GOLD analysis project Ga0256406, IMG submission 185986) | Bovine rumen microbial communities from Lethbridge, Alberta, Canada - RJG_03 | ecosystem: Host-associated > Mammals > Digestive system > Stomach > Rumen | place: Canada: Alberta | collected...
GTATGAAGCGTAAGATTCATGCTTACCTTAAAATGTCAATCATAATAGGTCTTACTGTTATTATAATCCTTGGAGCAATTATACTAGGTAAATCATCAATGCCTGATTATGATGGTTTTAATCATCAGCAAGAAATTGAAAATCAAAAGCGAATTGAGCAGGATAAAAAACAACATACTAATAATGCTTCATACTCACAACAAAACCCAATTATTACAAAAGTGTGAATTTAATTTAACTGTGAATTATAAAAAGGAATTAAACAAAAAATGGTAAATGATAATACTGATAAGAAAACAACAAAAACACACTCACATCATGATAAATTCCCAGCTAGCATGCCAGCATTTGCTTACACTGAGTTAGAAGACATAATAGTTAACACTGCCACTAATGATAATGATGAAAACACTGCTGACAATGAAGTAAACACCAGCACTATCACTGATGATACCAATAATCAGGATAATACAACAGTTAACCAGGTTAATGCAAACAGTGTTCACACTGCTAGCACGACCACTACTACTAGTACTAATACTGACAGTAATATAAATGAAGCAGTTAACAAGAATGAACACACTGAAAACACCACTATTACTGATACTGCTGTAGCTGATAACACTACTGCTAATTCAACAATTACTGATAATGATAACAATAGTGATAGTAATGCTAATGCTCACAATGTCAGCACTACTACAAGTATCCCACCAGTAGCTGAACCTGAGATTGAAACAAGTGAGCAAACACCCGCTGATAAGCTTGCTGACATGGGTGCAGATTTGTTCACATCTAAACCTGAACCAAAGCATGAACCCACTGGGTTTGATGAAGTATTAAGCAATCCAAGTGAACTTACTGATAAGAATACATTGTTATTAGCTACGATGAATGTTCTTAATCGTGATGATAATTATCTTAACAGGGTTGATGGTATTATGAGCATGCTTATAAATCATGCGCACACTGATATCATTTGCTTCCAGGAAGTCAGGCTTGATAAGATAAATGAGTTCGCTGACATACTTAATGAACGAGGTTATGGTTTCACTTGGAGGCGTGAACCAATGCATAATAAACTGGATACAGTTGGCATTGCTTACAATATGCGTTCAATGCATACAATTGGGTCTAGTGAACCAGTTTATGGTGTTGAAGCACTAAAAGCACACCTGGTTTATAATAATGATGACACTAGGCACATAGGAGTTATTACTTATCATGGTGATTGGGGTGCTACCATGCAAGCAAGTAGGCTGCGTGAGTTATCAGTTATTAACAGGTTATCAGTTTCAATGAGTAGGTATCCAGTGGTGCTTGCAGGTGATTTCAATGCCAGACCAAATGAACGGTCTATTAGGTATATTAGAGGTGAAGCAGAAGGTCTTAATGATAAGGATTGGGCTTACTGGATTGAAGCACAGGATATGAAAGAAAGCTTGATTGGTAGTAAGCCTTTCATGACTTCATTGAATACAGGTCTTGCAATTATGACCGCTGCTAATCAAGGCATTGATGATGCCAGTTATTATCCTGAACGCAGGATTGATTACATATTCACACATGGTTTCACTTATGGTAAGCAAGGCGGGTTCACTGGTGATGCATCAACTTATGATGGTTTTATAAATGATGATGGTACTTGGGTTGGTGTTAACATGTTGAGTGATCATAGGCCAGTACTGGCTAGTATTATTTTCAAGCATGTTGAGAATAAGTATAAGTATGATAATGTTGATCCATTTGCTGACTAGTTTATATAGCTAAGTGGCACTTGATTTGGTTTTATTTTTTATGATGTTTATTATTGAACTAAATAATACTAACTGAGTATACTATACAACCACTCTATATAGTTTAACAGTGAGTGTGTAAGTCAAATTACTAGCTTGGTGTAAAAAATAAAGAAATAACTATGAAATTCAGTATTTTTCTCATGTTATAATTTCGCTTAAAATCGATGCCATCCAGTAGGGCTGATTTATCAGGGCTGCTGGATGGCTCTTTTCTTAAGAATTGGTAAAAACCGCGTTTATGACTAACTACTCATAAAATAACAAAAATTGTGCTAGATTTTGATATTAAGCTAATCGCATTAAGAGCATAATCACATCTACATTTCTTTTATTCTATTCAGTGATAAACTGCCAGCATATTGCATACAATTAATTGCATACAATTATAAATATAGATTATGAGCTGCTTAAATATGCTCATTTACAAAAAAAATAATGTTAGCATTGCTAGCAATTGAAAACAAATTTATAAAGACAGCGTGTGTAATGCAACATAATACAAAACTAAATAACAATTACAATACTCACTAGCATGCTAGCAATTGTATGCAATTCATGCTTCACTTTTACTGTATATAAATGAAAACTTTTGTTAGCATTATAAAATGAAAACATTTGCTAGCATAATAATTCGCTCATAATCGAATTAAAAAAGAATACAATGCTTAAAGATAAAGATACTAATAAGAATTTTGCTACATTGCTAACAAAATTGTGCGCACTATGAATTATGAATAATGCTTTCAATGCGCACAATGCAAACAATAAAAACAACAAACTCTAAGCTAAACTAGTAATTAGCATGTAATCAATGCTAACAAAAATTAATTCAGCTTAGAGTTATATGCTTTACTGAGAAATACTAATCATCAACCTTACTGACAACATTCAATGATTGCTGTATGCCAGTGAATGATTCTTTAACAAACTCATATGGCATGTCATGCACTGCTTGCAAGAACATTGCATTCATATTACCATCCTTAAGTGTTATCCTATTCTCAGAAATATTCCTAGCACCATTATTATCATTCATATACTTACGAATGAATGCAATGAGTGCAGCGTAAATACTGGCTTCAGATTTCTTATCAAAGATAATACTTGCATACATCAGCATTTCAAGCTCATTCAATGAGAAATGAACCACACCCTCTGGATTATCTTCACTGATAGTGTTAATGGCATTGATTACATTATCATAATCAGCATCACTAGTATCAAGGTCGGTTCGCATTATACTAGTGATACGATGGAATGATAATGATGTGTTTGCTAGCAGGCTTTCATTCACCAGCAATGAATCTTCATCAATACCATGATTAACATCACTCATACATGCTAGTAAATCATCAAGGCTAATGGCTCTTGACCATAGGATTGAGTTAGTGTCATTTACCTTAGATTCATCAATATGTAAATCAGACTTATTCTTCTTTACTTTTGCATCATCATAGAAGAATTTTGAAACATTAGAGAAAAACTGAGGGTACTTAGCAAGAATAGCATCAATGTCAGTATAACAAAGGTCAATGAATATTCTAGAATTAAATTGTCTATATAAACCAACCCTAATTATATTACCATTATCATCATATTCAGTATCATATGATCTAACGGTCCATAATTTTGAGGCATACACAGTTCTCCAATAATGACTAGTATCCATTGTTAGAAAACCACGGATTAAGAATGAAACATACTTCATATTAGGAGTATCACCAATATGTGCCTCCAATGCATCAACATCAGTCTTAATGAATCTATTATCATTACCATTATGCTGATGCAACATGAATAATACAAACATTCCAACTGGCTCGGATGCACGCATAACACGGCTAACACCAGCAAAAGATTTCATTGTGAACATTATGAAAGATGAGAATCTTGACATGAACTCAAGCCTTCTAAGCTGATTAAGCTTATCAGCAGTAGGCTCATTAGCAATGTCATTATCAATGATGTCATACATTGTGAACAATGATTGCAAACCATCCTCACTGATAACACTTGAGACTTTGCTCATTCTATTCAACTCAGCTACATTCCTATTATAAGTATCTGTGAACCATTCAACTGCACCATACTTATTATCCCGGTGCATATTTGGGTGCTTATCTTTAAAGAAAGCATGAATTGCATCAGCTTTCAATTCATTCTTGGTTTTCTTTCTCATAACATTTTTACTCATGCTAACATGATAACACTATAATAATAATCATGCAACAAGCTAAATAAAAGCTAGGTAAACGAGTTAAAAAGATAGCACTATTTTAGTAATAGTGCTTTGTATTCATGATTGCATACAATGTATGCAATTTATCTTATGATGGCTTTCTTTACAACATGTGAACTGCCAGTGTATTCTTTACTAAAGTACTTAAATTTACACTATCAATTAGTTAATGACTAACTAGCTATTATTATGCTAATAATTCCAAGTGTAATAACTTAATTAATAACATGATATTTCGCATTAAATATAAAATTTATGTATGAAAGGCTAAACACGCAGTATGAATAATGATAACCCGTTTCTTAACAAGCATGATAACACCAACATGAAAGCACCATCAGCACCAATCCAAACATCACTAGAAAATAATGAATCAGAAGACCAAGTGAATGATGATGATTTTGTTGAAGATGATAATGATAACATGCAGCAAATCGGAGCCATCAGAAGCATTGGTAAGAAAAGCAGCCTGAATGACCTTAAGAACCAGTCAATAAGCGATGATGAACTGATGGATTTGTTCACAACTGATGACAGCGATGACACTAGCACGGATTATGATGGTGATGGCACTGATAATGACCTGGATGGTGAACCAGACGGTGAGTAAGAGGTAATGCAATCATATTGTAAGCATTGTCTATTTTATTTATTATCAAATTAACACTAAGTTATATGCACTGCAACTGGATTCATTGCACACATACCATAGTAATGAATTAATAATGAATAAAGCCAATTAATTACTGTTAAACCTTATTTTGTTAACAATCTGCTTACAAATTGCTAACAAAAAATAAACCAACTGATAAAAATAGTTGCAATTCATAATACTCATATGCTAGCATTGTAAACAAATGGATGATTATCCAAATATAATCATCATTGCACTAAATAAAATTCACTCAAAGCATCATCGTAAGATGAAGCTTCTGAGAAAGGACACATGTAAATAAAATGACAGACTCAGCACAACCAATCCAACAGTCTAATAATACTGATTCACTGCTCGCACCACCACCAGATGAACCACTTACTGTAACACAAGCACCTAAGCCTGTTGCTGACCTACAGTTCACTAAGCAGGATGTAGCTGGTAAGGAACTTGAAACAATCACACCAGCTGCTCAGAAGCAGGTTGATGACACTGTATCCAAGATGATGCAATTGGATACAAATGACATTCTTGACATTTCAAATCGTGCTAATGCTTACACTGGTAAGATAGCTGAAATGAACCCATCCAGTCCTGATTTTACAAATGAAGTTGCAAGCATTGGAAACATTGGTCGTGATGCATTCCAATCAACTTCTGAAATAACTAGTAGATTCATGAGCGAATCAGTTAAGAAGGATAAGGATAATGGTGGTGCTAAGGCAGTTGTGTCATCACAATTGCTAGCATTGCGTAAGGTCACTGACCAGATTGCACCGAAGCCTGATACTTTCAAGGATTCACTGCTATCCAAACTCCCTGGTTTCAATAAGGTACATAATTACTTCAAGCAGTATGAATCCGCTGATAAGCAATTACAAGCCATCATGAATAATCTAGAAGGTGGTAAGGACATGCTACAGCAGGATAATGCTGAATTACTAGCCCAACAGCGTAAACTCTGGGATGACCTTGAAGAACTAAGAAAAGCTGATGAACTACTTGCACAACTTGATATTAAAGTAAATGAGCAAATACAGCGATTTAAAGACAGCGGTGAAACACTAAAAGCTGATGCACTAGAAAAAGATGTATTATTCGCAGTCAGACAGCGCCACATGGATGTAAAAACCCAAACCGCTGTCACCATCCAAGCATACATGTCAATGGGTGTAATCAGACAGAATAACAATGAACTAATCAAGGGTGTTGACCGCTCTAAGAACACTACAATGGTAGCACTGAGAACAGCAGTCATTGTAGCATCAGCAATCGATGACCAGAAACTAGTCCTTGACACATTAGATGCCATTGATAAGACAACTAATAATCTTATTGAGAATAATGCCAGACTGCTACAGCAGAATTCAACAAGAATACAACAGCGTGCAGTGCAATCAGGTGTAAAACCAGAAACACTACAAAAAGCCTTTGACTCAATCACTAGTGTAATGGATAGCATGGATACATTCCAGCTTGAAGCTAACAAGGCATTTGAACAGACTATTGCTACACTTGATGCGCAGCAGAAGAAAATACAACCATACTTGGAACGAGCTAACAAGAAAGTAGAATCAGAATCACATGATAACCTACTGGAACTAAACTAAAATAGTTCACATAATGCTAACAAAATTGTATGCAAGCTAACATGAGTGCAATTAATGTGAACTGTCAGCAATGCATACAATCTTAGCAAGCATATAGCAGCTTTACTGCTAGCTTCACTACCTGAGTATAGTTGATAAGAAGGAATTGCGAACAATTGTTAACAAGCATGTTTGCAATTCCTTTATTTTTATTCTATATAACGCGCTGTGAACTAACATAACAGTCTGTGAACTAACCATGCCAGCAATATGCTTACAATTGCCATCTTATTTTCATGCGTAAGACATGTATTCATTAAGCTATATATTCATTGTATTCATGTGTAAGCTCTATATTAATTGTATTCATATGTAAAACATGTATTCAATTGTATTCATTATTCATGCGTAATTTGGTTGAAGTCAATATAATGTTGTAGTTCTAATTTTCTTTCAATCAATTAAAGCAATGTATTAGATATTAATTACGACATGCAAGAACAAGCAGTTAATGATGATAATGCTAAACAATCAATAATCTTCAATGCACCAGTCCCAAACAATGCAGTTCTAATAGTAGTTGATGTGCAGAATGGTATGCTTAATGAGAACACTGATTACATACCTGGTGCCATCAATGAGTTCATTAACAATTATGGATCATGGTTCACTGAGATAATCATGATGCGATTATCAGGCGGTGATACAAGCATTTATCCAGCAGAAAGAAATGGTAAAGCAGGAGCCGCCCGCGTTCTTAGCAACTCATACCAATCAAGACTAGTACCACCACTGAATAAAATAAAATGCACACAAGTGAAGCATAAATCATCAACTGACTGCAATGAACTCATTAACATACTGAATGGTAGACCAGCTTACCTATGTGGCATGAGCACTGACACGATTATTTATCCAATGCTTGCATGTTTACAAAACGCTGGTATTGATGTGAGTGTAGTGTATGACCTTACAGCTACAACCGTTGGAACAGCTATCCAGGTTGCGATGAAACCAGCTCTCATTCACTTGCTTGGTGCTGATAAGGTTGTTGAAGCAACAGTTCCTGATACTGCTAAACCGTTGGATGCTGTTAGTGTAATCATGCAAGCATCATAATAATTTTATATAAATATTATAGTAATTTTGACTTGTAGTATGATTTACATTGGTAGCATACATGTTAACATGTTTAATCAGTGATTTTACTGATATCCTAACCATTGTGATATGTGTTAGGTGAAATTAGGCATTGCTTGCAATTCTTGCAATTAAGTTAATGCAAATTGTGTAAATCAATGATATTGCTGATTCTGCTTGCATGATATTATGATTAGGTAAGCAGAACTCTCTATAGGAGAACTGTGTAGGGGGCTAATGGTAAGCCCACTGAGAATAAGTATTGTATAACTTCTCAGGAAACTCATACACTATGTGTATCAGTATGCCATGATATTTGTAAAACAAAAAAAAGAACTTCATCGGTGTGTCGCCGGTGGGTATTATTGCTCAATTACGGAAAGGAACAATCTGAATGAGCGAAATTAAGAATGAATCCCTTAAGAAGGGTCTTGCTGTTGTTTTGACTACAGCTTCCTTGGCATCTATTGCAGTCGCAGCAGTTAACGCGCAGACCAATGCAGCACCTAATAATGGTGGTGCATCTGCTACTGCAAATAATAAAGAGGCACAACTACCAGCAACCCCTGCAACACGCGATTACGCTGCACTTCAGGGAACTTTCACAGCATCCACTGGCACTGTGAACAAGAATGATATCACTGATGGCAAGGATACTACTGCTTACAAGCCCGGTGTAGCTGATTCATACTGGCTCCAGGTTGACCTTGGTAAGGCACGTGACCTGTCATCTGTAGCAATCACATTCCTTAAGGATGCGAATGTCACTGGTTTTGTTCAGTATACTAATGATGCCACTGCCAATACCAATCCATCTTCTAAGGCTTGGACTGATTTTGCTAAGCTCGATGGTGCTACTGGCACTTTCACTGCTAAGGCTGGTAATGTTGTAAAGGCTCGTTTCGTCCGTGTTCTGGTTAATAAGACTGAAGTAGCTCCAAACGCCGCTGCTGGAACCAAGGCCGAGGCTGTCGCTGGTATCGCTGACTTCCAGGTGAACGCAGCTACAGTGTATGCAACTGGATTCGAGGTTAAGGGTCTTGAGAATGTTTCTCAGACTCATTATGGTGATACTTATGCATTCACAACTAAGGCTAACCCAGCTGATGCTGATGTAAACTATGACACCACTGGAACAGGTTCTGCTTTCAGTCTAACCAAGGGTCAGACTGATGCTGATGGTACTACACATTGGACTCTAAAGGTAGTTGCATCAACCGCTGGCGCTGAAGAGCCTGTTGTAATTAAGAATACTAACATTAAGGAAGCTGGCGCTGCTCAGAAGGTTCTTGATACTAAAATGTCTTCATGGGCTTATGCTAAGAGCGTTTCACTAGCTGCACCTGAAGGTAATCAGACTCTATTCATTGGTGATACTGCTAATGGTGGTAAGGGTGCATCCCTTGTTGCAGCTGTTGCTGGTGAAGATGGTCAGGCTGCTAAGCAGGACTTCGATGTTGTCTCTGACAATCCATCCGTGGTTGCTGTTAACAAGGTAACTGATAATGGTTATACTCGTTATTATGCTCAGGGCAAGGGCGTTGGCTCAGCTCAGATTACAGTAACAGCTAAGGATGTTCGCAAGGATGCTGTTGTTAATCACACTCTGAACTTTGAATCCAAGTATCAGTCTGCAACTGGCTTCACTGATATCAAGGCACCATCTGAGATTACACTTGGTGCAAGCGGTGAGAACAAGATTAGTGCTAAGGTCACCCCAGAGGATACTGCTAATCAGAAGCTTACCTTCAAGTCCTCTGATGATAAGACACTAACTGTCAGCGATGATGGCACTCTAACACCCCATGTTGAGGGTCTTGGTAATGCTGATTCAAAGCAGGTTAGCATTACAGTTACTGCTCCTATCAGCTCTGTTGGTGAGACCCCGAAGACCTTCACAAAGACTATCACAGTGAAGCGCCCTACTGTCACCTCAGTCAAACTAGAAACCGGCTTAACTAACAACACTATCACACTAGGTGATGCCACTGAGAAGGGCATTGCAATCAAGGCTACAGTATCCCCAGAGTTCTCCAACCCTGAGATTACATGGGCTTCCAATAACACTAAGGTTGCAACTGTTGACAATGCTGGCAATGTAAAGTTCACAGGTGAGCCTGGTTTCGTAGCTATCACTGCTACATCCACTCATGGTAATGGTGGTGCTAAGGTTGTTGGCACTGCTAGCATTAATGTCGTGCGCCCGGCTGTGACTGCCATCTCCGTGTATGATGCAGCTGATAAGGATAAGAAACCAATCACTGATTTGAAGTTCACTTTTGGTGAGAATAAAACCGTTGACCTTGATGTTGCGGCTACACCTAAGTATGCTTCTAATGATGTATACTGGATTACTGGTAATGCTGGTGTGGCTTCAGTTGATGCAGCCACTGGTGTTGTGAAGCAGGGTTCTGAGATTGGTACCACCACTCTTACTGCTGTTTCAACTGCTAATGGTAAGATTCAGGCTCGTGTGAACGTCACAGTTGCAAGACCAGCTGCTACAAAGCTCACTGTGGTTCTTCCAAAGGGTGTTGACACTAATAAGGTTGAGACTGGAACTGCTTTCAAGCTTGGTACTAAGGCTGAACCAGCTGCTGCTAAGCCAGATATTACCTGGTCTTCATCTGACCCGACTGTTGCTACTGTCTCCAATGATGGCACTGTCACCACTTTGAAGGCTGGTAAGACCACTATCACAGCTACTGTTAAGAATGCTGATGGCACTCCAGTAACTACTGGCACTAATGCTGTGTCTGGTTCTACTGACATTACAGTTGTTGAATCAGCTACTGACTTGCTTAAGACTTATAAGGCCACTTACACTGATAAGGATGGTAATACAGTTGAGGTTCCGAACTTCAATGCCTCTAAGAATGGTGAGTTCAAGCTTCCTGCTGGCACTGACCTATCAACATTAAAGGTTGTTGATAAGGATGGTAAGGCTGTTGAAGTAAAGACTGCTTACACTGATAAGGACGGTAAGGCTGTTGATAATGCTAAGGATGCTGCTGTGGCTACAGTTGCAATCACCAGCGGTAAGACAACAACAACCCAGAAGTTCACTCTTGATGCAGCTACTAAGACCTGGACTGTCACTGTCAAGAATAATAATGGCGCAGGTGATTCAACTTATAAGGTTAATGATGGTGATTCTCTGAAGCTTGTAAGCGCTCCTGTCTGGGATGGTCATGATTTTCTTGGTTATTACACCACTCCTGACTTCCAGGATGGCACTCAGTTCAAGTTCAAAGAAACACCAGTGACCTCTGACCTGACACTATACGCTAAATGGAGCGATACTGGCACTAACAGTGATAAAGCATTCACTGCTGATGAACTCAATGATCTGAAGAATGTCAAGGCTGATTACACTGTTGATGGTAAGGATGTCCCAGTTGAAGGCTTCGACCCAACTCAGGATGGCAGCTACAGCATTGATGGTGATATCAATACGCTCCGTGTGTTTGACTTCCCTGATAGCTGGGATGCATCCATTGTATACAGTGCTCATGGTAAGGAAGCTGATGCTGATAAAGCTGATGCCGCAGTGGTAACATTGAAGGCTCCATCTGGCGCTTCAGTAAGGTACTCATTCACTGAGAAGCCTGGTACTAACCCTGGTGCTGATGACACTAAGGCTAACCCTGTGACCACTGACCAGAAGGCTGCAAACAATGCTGACTCCAGCAAGACCCCTGCTAAGACAGGTGCTGCTGTTGGTATTATACTGACAATCGGTGCTGCCATGGCTGGTATCGGTGCTACTATCAAGCGTAAGCTGTCCCACTGATTGATTACAATTGTTAGCAATCATTGTTAACAGTTGTGAGTAAATCAATCTAATGAATCCCAAGTATGATGATTAGTCATCTGCTTGGGATTCATTTTTTATGCAGTGTAATCAGTGCAAATTAGTTAGTTAATCATCGAATCTAATCCTAGTAAGTAAGATATGCATTCTTTCAACTAGCTTAACTAACCGTGTGATGTTAATAGAAGTTAAAACTAATAGTAAGTAATTGTTAGCAAATGTGAACGATTTATTTATTGTATGCATTAGTGAGAGTCATAGTTCATGATAGAGTCTGATGGCATGTGCGCATTGTAATATATATGAAAGCACTTTATAACAATATGGTTGTTATTTGCATGTTTACAATAATAGGCTAAGTTCATCTAATGCTCATTGATACTTGTAGTGATGTTAACAGGTGCTAACATTTGTTAACAAGTAATTACTTTTTAATCTTGATTTAGTATTTTAATCTATGGGTTATTCATAATTTATGAATGCAAATGAATTTTACTGTAAATCGATACCATCCAGTAAGGCTGATAAATCAGTGCTGCTGGATGACTAAAATCCTGATTTTAGTTAAAAACTGCTTTTATGACTAACTACTCATAGAAGTGATAAAATTGCTCTCAAAATCAATATTAAGCATTGACTTCAATACTCTGAATGAAACCAATGAATAGGCATACCAAATTACTAGTGTTGTTAGCTGCTTAATAAATAATTATGTAGATTAAATCTGATTATGATGATACAATCAAAATCATAATCAAATGCACTCTAACTATCATTCTTTTATGAAAACATATACATGTATGCATGTTCTCACAACTTAACACTGACTACATTATGACATGATTTCAATCGTATGAATGCACCCGCATGATTTCACATAGTGCGTAATCCCAGTGCAATAATCTGGTAAAATGCGTGCAACAATGTTAACAAAATGCTAACAACTAATTAACCATTAATTGAATTGTGATATATACTAAATCATTTCATTAACAGCATAAACATATGGTTAAATACTAGTAATCACAATGATTCCTGGTAAACCCCTGTGAACTCAATAATACTAGAATTGATAGATTCATGTTTGACATGACAACTAACGACACCACTCCACAGTATGGCAGGCTTGGAGTGGATTTCCAGAAATGCAACGATGCAGACACTAGAATATGCCATCACATTGACCATGTTAATCAGAATCAAATGCTAACATGGTTACAATGCAGACAAAATCAAACGGATAACGCTGTATTCATGAAACAACGAGTACAGCATGGATTCTATGATAATAATGCTGACATTATAAAACTTGAAACCAACAGGATTATCAATGGTGAACCAATAACTGATTACAGACAATCAACCTACGCCATTGAACAGCTTTATAATATATTCTCAGAAACCCTTGATGGTTATGGATTATTAACAGCAATAGCCTCAGACGCTTATGATTACAGAATGCAACATGATATAACAAAACCATTACTCATAATGAATAATGATAATCACAATAATTCAATAGCAAAACTGTTATCAACAGCCAGAGAAGCAGCGCACTGGTTCCAAACAGACATTGGTGAAATACTAGAAAAAATAGCAAATGGTAATTTTCGCCAAAACAACTGGGACTTAACCAACCAACCAAAATCATTCACAACACTATATGCTGACACTGACACGCATGGTATCATCAAACACATTTACATCACTGACAACACTCTAACCACTTACGCTTATGATTTCACACGCCCGCAGTATGATACCAATGCATGCAATGAAATCATAAAACTTATCAGTGGTAAACCAATGATAATCAAGAATGAGCAATACACTCTGACAGCATTATGCTTACAAGTTAATGGATTCCTACCAAAACTGAAAATAGGCGTAATACAACCAGTCAGCATAAGACACTTCATGCCAACAATAAGCATGCATAATAAAACAATCATACCATCCACTGACATGATGATAGCAATGAGATTAGCCTCACTGCAAGAAGTCGCATGACAGATAATAAAATGATTACAAGACAAATACATAAAAGAATGACACTGTTGACAGTGCTGCTGGTTATGCAATGCTGGTTAAAAAGTAGCTATCACTACTACTAAATCACTGCTAATATAGCAAAGTGAATTGCTTACATGCTAACAATTACATGCTAACAATAATAGAAATCACTGATAATCCAAATTCACAACCAGCAGCACTAGGAGGTTAACATATCATTAACCCCCAACATATTAAACCAACTATATTCATTAATCACACTAATAATGCTAACATTGCTATCATGACTACAACATACGATGACTTCATGCTAACAATTAACAAAGCCAGTATAAACCTAGATAAAAAAGCTAAAATCATACTGATTAATAATATTGACCCTGATTGCTATGAACCATATGATAAATTATTCTCTAGCTGCTCAGATATGAGTAAGACAGAATTAGAAAATGCATTCATGAAAACATTACTTGAAAACAACCCAAATGTTTTCAAAGCCTTCGGCGCAGTACCATTATCATATAAAGCATTAGCTGATTCACAAGGATGGATTAGATTTAACACTGTTGTAGCACATCTTACAATACTTGAATCAACATTTAACATTAAAATAAGTAAAAACAATTATTCAATTACACCACTCGCTTATGCTGACACACTGCATGACATTGATTTGCTTACACATGTATCCAATGAATCATATGCCATCAGTGATATGCTTACTGAATCAGCTTACAAGAAATTCAGCAATGGTATTCAACTTGGTAGACCCAGGGAGCCTATCATTGCTTACATTGAGAACAATATTCTTGGTAAAATGGATGATGTTATTCCTACTATGGATGATTTCAAAGCACTTCGCAGTATGATGGCTGATAATCCTTTTAACATGAGATTCACTGGTAATATAACTCAACTTGGTTTAATAAAATGTTATGATTTGGTTATGAGAAATATGAGTGCATGTATTAAGCATGTGCATAATAAGAATTATATTGATTCTCGTTTATCAGATGAGTTCTGTAATATTATTATGAATCATTATGATAAGCCTAATGAATTCATCCTGGAACTAATGCTTTCAGCTGTAGACACAATGGAATCAGGTTATGATTAATAAATTTATCAGCTCACTGCGCTGACACGGTTCACTGGTATTGTTCACAATTTTGCAATCATGCTATATATGATAAAGCAAGTAAATCAGAAATTAGTCGCAAGACTACAGAATACATTGCTAACAGTAGTCCTTAAAAGGCATGCAAGCAATATGCTATATATGCGCAGGCATGAACACATGTGCTATATATTATTGACTGCAACAAATAGTATATTTGAAAATATAGTAAATATAATAGATAGTAGTGAATTACATAACTGGTTGATTATGGTTTGCATGATTACTATTATAATGCTATCATTGTAATCATTCACTGAAAATTCATACGGCTAAAATAAGAAATGAGGATGCTTAGCAGATTATGATTATTAACTCCAATGGTAATTATATTGATAACACTGTCAATGAAATTGCTGACAGGTTTAACATTGACCCTGATAATGTTGACATAACTAACAATGGTCACTCAATGCGCACAATTGCACCCAGTAAAATGCTACCACGCGAGCTACAGAAGAAACAGCTCATTGAAGCATTCACTGAACCATTACTCGGTGATGATAATATTGCACCTGTTCATCCTAATAATTTCGAGAGCTGCATGCAATCACTGCAAACACTCATTGCATGCAGTGAAACACCATATGCCATCATCACTGGTGATAGGTATGTTGGTAAAACAACAATTGTGAAGTGCTTTGCTGAGCATATTATGAATTCTAACCATGTCATCAAGCTACTCGCTGGTCGTAAGATAATGCATGTGCTGCCAGATGTATGCAATGTTCTGGTGACAGCTGAGAAGGAAGCTTTTGATGCTTGGTTGAAGCAGTATCGTTTTGAAGATTGCAATGGCATCATGCTGTATACTGATAATTGGCAGGTTGCAGCAACACTATTATCACTACCGGGGTTGAAGATACCTCTTATTGTTGAGTCAGGTGAAGATTTTGACTTCAGCAAGATTAATGTTGTCACTGCTCACAGTGGTTATCCAGTGCTACCATTAGTCCCTGATACTAAGATTTCAGTAAATCAGGATGTAATGGAGGGTGTTGTTAATGATAGGAAGCAGTATTATACTGACCGTTTCGGATGGATGCCATCAAGCACTGTGATTAGAATGATTACTAAGGCTCTTAGTATGAATAATAGTGCATCATCATTCTCATTCAAGGATACTCTGACTGTTATTGATGTGTTCTGTAGTGAGTATGCTTCAACTCATTCTGTTTCAAGCCGCCCAACTGCAAACAGTGTTTTCAAGTTCTTAAATGATAATTATGGTATTACTAAGGATGATTATAATAAGATTCCTGATGAAATGCCAATGCGTTCATCTACTGCTGATAATGCTACTGTTCAAGAAATCGCTGAGCAAATATCCAAGGCAATGAGTGAGGTTCTTGGTGGTGCTCATCCATCACAGCAGAATAAGAACGGTAAGGCTAAGAAGCCTGTTAATGATGGTAGTGAGTTGAAGTTTGATTCTAAGGATTCACTTCGTAAGGCTCTTAAATCTAAGGTAATTGGTCAGGATAAGGCTATTGAACGGGTTATTCCAGCGTTAATGCGTCGTAAGGCTGGTTTGGGTGACCCATCTAAACCTATTGCAAGCCTATTGTTCGCAGGTCCATCAGGTGTTGGTAAGACTGAGCTTGCTAAAGCTATTGCAACCGCAGCTTTTGGTTCTGAGGATGAATTATTGCGTATTGATTGCGGTGAGCTATCTGATAAGTGGGCTGTATCAAGACTACTGGGTTCAATGCCGGGTTATGTAGGTTCAGAACAAGGTGGTCAGCTATCTAACTTCGTAATGAAGCACCCGAATAGTGTACTGCTGTTTGATGAAATTGAGAAAGCAGACCCTGCTATTTATGATGCAATCCTACTGCAATTACTGGATGCAGGTCGTATCACCTCTGGTAAAAATGAGACTGTTGATTGCACTGGTTGCATTGTAATCATGACATCAAACCTCGGTGCTGATAAAGTAGCTGATAAAGGCATGGTATCACATGGTTTCACTAGTGTTGACATGACTGATACGAATGAGCGCCTTGAACATGAGGTCATGCAAGCAGTGAAGGAACGGTTCCGTCAAGAGCAGGTTAACCGTTTTGATGACATTATCGTGTTCAACCCATTATCAGTTGATGACCTTAAGAGCATTTTTGATTTGAAGTGGGCACCTTATCATGACCGTCTAGCTAAGCGAGGCTCTAATGTAACACTAACCCCAGCTGTCAGAGAATGGTTCGCTACAAAATCCAAGAAGGATAAGTTCGGGGCTAGGAATATTATTCGCATGATGAATGATAAACTGATTAACCCACTTGCTGATGACATTGTTGACAATAAACTCAGCTCTGAAATCACAGCTGATATCAAGGATGGTAAGATATACTTCACTAGCAAGCCAGCATCAGACACTGTAGCTACTGATAAGAAGTAATCTATATAAAGGATTAACTTTATAAACAAATTAGGCACTGCATTGCTCTCACTGTATGCAGTGCCTAATACTTTTTATGCGATTAATTATTATAGGAACTGAATGCTAGTTAAGTGTAATCATTGTTAACAATGCAAGCTCATGATTAAGAAATTAACATGCAACTGTAATCATGTAATATTCTGTGATTTGTAATCAACATATATAGTTTACATTTTATGGATTGCATACAATTGCAAACAAAATCAATTCGCATCAGTGCCTATTATTGATTAACAAGACTTGAGGTATTTTATTGATATACTGATATGCATTTTATTCATGCAATTTTGTATGCATGTATGCACTCATAAATCCAATTCTAACTTATATGATAGGTTCATACTTAGCCAGAGTGAAGTATTGAGATTTAATAATGTGCAATGTTAACATTTGTATACATTTAGCTATTGGTTATATATTTATTTAGAGTTAGCTAAAGTATGCTTAATTTTAGTGAATCTGTTTTCATTAATGATTTCACTTATATAAACCATGATTAACTATATTTACATGTTTATAATAAGTTATTCTCATTACAGTATAATAAGTAGTAAAAACTAGTAATTATGAAACTATTTTACTATTTATGAATTTGCTTACATTTTGTAAACATTTTATGCTTATGTGCTTGTATGCTGATTTCGATTCTGAGAGCAATTTTATCACTTTTATGACTGACTACTCATAAACGCGGTTTTTAACAATTTTCAAGAAATGAGGCATCCAGCAGCCTTGATAAATCAGCTTTACTGGATGGCATCGATTTTAAGCTAAAATAGAACCATGATAAAAACATAAAAAATAATGGATATTTCACTGTATACCTATTATTATCACCGCATAATAAGTATACACATGTAGACTTAAATAATTTCATTGCTAGCTGATTACTTTATGCTAGCATTGTTAGCATAAAGCTACATATCGGAGGTAAATTTTATGGCGACTAAAAAGAACGCCCGTAAGAAAACAAACGATGAAATAAAAGCTGAGAATGCTGCTCAACTTAAAGAAACTAGAATGTACACGCTGATTGGTATTACAACTGTAGTCATTCTTGCAATGATTACACTACTAATTGGTTTTGTAATCTGGCATGGTAATCAGCCTAAGACTGCATCAGTATCACCATCATTTACTACAAGTAATGGTGCTATTGTGATTGTCAATGGTAAAGTTGATGATAATGGTAAGCGTTGGGATAATATTGATTCTAAGGATAATAACACGATAAATCATCTTCCAGTGATTGCTAATGGTCAGGACCCATTATGTCCTGGTTGCGGTGCTCTTGAAAGAGAAATTGGTGATACTGTTGAGTACTGGTCTGAGCATAATCAGGTTGTTTATAAGCAGTGGCCTTTATCAATCCTTGATAGACTTTCTAATGGTGCAAGGTATTCAACCCGTGTAGCTGCTGATTTCTATAGGTTCGCTGAACTTGACCCTAATGATTATCTTAAGTTTGTTTCAATCATGTATGAGAGTGGTATCCAGCCTAGTGAAAGCGCTTTTGTTAACATTGATGATTCAAAGATTCAAGAATATGGTAAGAAAGCTGGCTTGACTGATGAACAAGCTAAACAGTTAACTGATGGTAAGTATCAGGATTTTGTTGAAGCTACTACAAGCAACCTATCTAAGGATAAATCACTCTGGCGTGATGCAGGTGATGGTCAATCAACATTCATGACACCATTACTTGTTATCAATGGTGAACTTGTTCAGAGCTATGATGCTGATGACATGACTACATACATAGCTAATAAAATCGGCTTAACCGTACCATCAGAGACAGATAAAAACAAAACTGATAAAATAACATCATCAAAATCAGATAATAAGACCACATCAAAGGATTCATCAACAAAATCATCAGAGAAATCATCATCTACTGATAAAACAACAACAAAGTAAAAGTAAACAATAAAAATGCAAGCAATGCAAGCAAAAAATAAAACTAAATTAGTATTAGCATCTAATTTAGTAAACTTCATTTCATTCTAATTAATAGATATGAATTGAATACAATTCTTGCATTGCTTGCATCATATAATGTAATGCGAGCGAGCGTATGAGAGAATGAACTTGTTCTCACATGCACCAGCATATTGCACCCACCCAGCATGGTTATGCTGGCATGTTAACATGCTGTTAGCATTATAAGATACTGTAAACAAGAGTAAGTAAAGAGTTAGTTAAAGAGTAAAAACATGACAATGAGTAGTAATACAACAGTTCCATTGAAATTAGATGGTAAGGCAGCTGCTGCTATGATAAAAGCTGATGTTAAGCAGCGAGTTAAAGCATTAAATGATAATGGTGTTAAAGTAGGATTAGGAACACTATTAGTAGGTGATGACCCAGCATCCATCAGGTATGTTAATGGTAAGCATCAGGATTGTGCTGATGTTGGCATTACTAGTATCAGAAGTGAATTACCAACATTCGCTACTACGGATGAGGTAATAGCTGAAGTTCATGCTATGAATGCTGACACTGATATCACTGGTTTCATAACCCAATTACCATTACCTGAGCAAGTAGATGAAAATGCTGTTATTAATGCGATGGATGCATCTAAGGATGCTGATGGATTACATCCTGTTAACCTGGGTCAACTGATGCTTGATGTTAATGGGACTGGGTTGTATCCAAGACCGTGTACACCTGCTGGTGTTGTTAAACTGTTGGAGATGAATGGTATTAGTCTGAATGGGTTGGATGTATGCTTGATTGGTCGTGGTATAACCGCTGGCAGACCACTCGCTGCATTGTTAACATCTAAAGCTGTGAATGCAAGTGTTGACATTTGCCATACTGGGACTAAGAACCTGGTGGATCATATCAGAGAGGCTCAGGTTGTTATCAGCGCTGTTGGCAAAGAATGGTTTATTAAGCCTGATTGGATTTCATCTGATGCTATACTTGTTGATGTTGGTGTTAGCAGGGTGCTAGGTGATGATGGTAAGTATCATGTTCATGGTGATTTTCACCCATATTGTAGGACAGTGTGTGCAGCGTATACACCAAATCCAGGTGGTATTGGTCCAATGACCCGTGCTATGCTACTTGAGAATGTTGTCAGTATGGCTGAGAGAAACCTAACTTTATAGGATAGGATAAGTTGGTAAGTCAAACTGTTAGCAATATTGTAATCAATTGTAATCAAATTATTCATTTACTAAATAGTTCACTGATTGTGAGTTAAAGCTAAATTAGTGTGAATTATCATATCATGTATAACTAAATGACAATCTAATAAGAAATAATAGGATACTATCAAGTATAGCTATAAGAGTATAATGCTTGGTAGTATCCTTTCTTATTAAGTTAATGCTAACTGTATGCTCATGCTTTAATCTGGTTAAGAAATCAACTTAATAGCTAGTATAGAATCATGTATGCAAATCATGTGTACACATGAACATGATGAAGGATTGGCGGTATCTCAGTAATTTTAAATTCATTAATTAATCATGTATTCATGTATTCATGTATTCATATTTATTGTGTGCGATATTGCATATGTTGTAATCATGTGATAGTATAGTTTATACGGGGTCGAAAGGTATCGATTGATGCAGTTCATGACTATCGGCAATCAGGAAGAAGCATGCCAACCGCCTTCAATGGATGCATGTAAACAATAACAGCCAAGTTTAACAAGGCTGACTTCGCACTAGTTGCGTAAGTCCGTGGGTTAAATTAGTCAGTGCTTCACTATTTAACCTGCGTCGTATTTGAGGCATTGCGATTATAATTAAGTGATACTGTGATTATGGTCAAAGTTAAAATGGTGTATCATGCATGCTAATTTGTGAGCAATGACCGCATGGCTTTCATAGTATGCAAGATTATAATAGAACGGTCGATGATTGTAAATCCGATTAAGTGAATGTAGGCAAGACGGCGGTTCAATTCCGCCCGGCTCCACTTGGATAGTAATAATTCCTACTACCATCAAAATAGTGATGATGGATGTGTAGTAGGAATTATTTTTTTATAATATGATTTTCTTTTTTTTACTCATAAGCAATCACTTAATCATCTCAATCTCATTTTATTAGCTTAATCAAGTTTCAATAAGCATGATTCTATATTCAGTATGAGCAGTTAGTTGCAAAATTCACTTATAGTTGCAAACTACCTACTTAATGACTAAAGCAAATGTTAGCATTTGTTAGCATGTTATCACTAGTTTTATATATAGTTTAGTGAACAACTATAACTGTATGTATATCTGAAATGTGTACAATTGCTAGCAATTTTGCTTATCATGAATTTATGCTAATGCGAATAAGTTAGAATGCTTCATAATCAGACTTACAAACTTACACATGTTGACAATGATGACAATGAGATTTAGTTTATAATTATGAATATTAGCTTTATTTTTGATAAAATTCTAATGATGTTATTTTGCTCAAAATCGATGCCATCCAGTAAGGCTGATAAATCAAGGCTACTGGATGCCTGATTTCTTGAAAATTGGTAAAAACTGCGTTTATGACTAACTACTCATAAAAGTGATAAAATTGCTCTCAGAATCGAAATTAGCAAAATCACACATCTTATTATAAAGTATAAATTAACATGAAAATTTACAGATTAGCACAGTTTAAAAACTAGCTAAATAAGTCAGACAATTAGCAATGATTACAATCAGCATGTGTGATTAACCTGGTTAACACTCACACATATCGCACTAATCATTATAATGCACCATTACCTAACTATTCGCACTAATCTCTGATAATGATAATGCACCATTACCTCACTATAACCTCTGATAACTTGCATTATCATGCTAACAAGTGTTATCATTAATAACATGAGTGAGATTAAATGGATTAATGAAATGATGAAATCAGTAGGCATTGATACTGTACGAGCACCACGGATTGGTGATACTATCGACACACATTCACTAAATGAATGGCACCAGTTGAAAACATCATCCAACACTGACCCATATAATCAATTAAACCTGCATACAATCACAGCAGGTGAAAACATCAATGATTATCCAGCATTCATGGCATCATGCCTTAAAGGTAAGAAGAATAAGAATAAGCATGATTACAATGCACTACATGATTTTGGTTATGATGCAAGTTCACCAATAATACCTGAACTCCAAGCCGTATTCTCAATCATGAGAAAAATAGCAAATAAACCATGGACTATGCCAATTGCCAGTAAAATAAACCTTAAGACAATAGATGATTATCTCACCATATCAGGTTCATCATTTAGCCAGCTTGCAGGTCAATGCAGTGTATTTGCATCAAGCCATGATGACAGTGATAACAATGCGAACAATGCTAAATTCAACAAATGGGTTAAGGATATGAATGATGGTTATATGCTAAGCCCAGAAGAATACTTCATTATCAGTGATCTTGTAGAAGATACACTTGGTGATGATTGGAACAGGAAGATGGATAATGATACTAGAACTAATCTTCTACGCATGGTATCAAAATGTTATAAAATTCATAATTTAATCAATTTCAATAATGATACTATTCTTAATAAAATCATTCATAATAATGATTATAAGAATGCTCTAAAAACTATTATAGCTAAGGTTGATGATAATAAGAAATGGTCAATCATCAGTAATATTATAAGTAAAGGTGAATCATCAGGAATACTAGCACTTGCATGCATATTATCAGATAATGATAAGAATGACTTGCAAGCACTGCTGGCAGATAACATTGAATCAGCTATTACATTCGCAGCTAATAATGAGTTAAACATGGAGCTAGTCTCAGAATCAAAACAGTCATTCATGCATGACATTATAATTAGTAGGTTTAATCTTTATAGAAAGTGTAATGATAATATTAACATTTATAATGCAATGAAAACACATGATGATACTGTCATGTCGGCTGATGCTAAACTTGCATTTTCAATTGCAGCTAGTAAACTTGGTATGATTCATAATGGTGCGATTAATACTACAAGTACTATAAGTAAGGTTGTGTATGGTGATAGTTCATCATTAGGTATAATAATCGATAAGAAAAGACTGGATGTTTTACATCGTATACTTGATGACCTTGTAATTGATAATACTGATGAAGCCCGTGATTACCTTACTGAATTATGCAGTATAGCAATCGCTGGAACATCATGGTATGATTACTCGCATAATTCTTATAATTTCATAACGGTACTCAATGGTTTCGAGCAAGGTTATGAGAATCATCTGAATACAATTGATATCTGTAGACGATTGAAAACAATGCGTGCATCAATAAAGGATTCATTTATTAATATGACAGCATCATCAGATACTAGCGTCATTTGTTTTAACAAATGGATGCAACATGCTTACATTGATTATCCTGCTGAGTTCATAATAGAAGCCATTAAGACAGAAAATCCAGAAATATTCATGGATAACTAATAAAGCATGCCCACACTTAGCATTAGCATTATTCTATTATGAAAATTGCTTTATTTAGTGATACACTAAGTAAAGCAGCTAGCGGTGATTCTTTTTTGTAAACACAATGCAAAATTGTAAACACAATACAAAAAATAAAGAACTATATGTAGTATCAAAAATAGAAAACTATATGTAGTATTTTCATACAATTTGCTAACAAATGCTAACAATTGCTAAATTCACCGCTAGCTAACCACAATATACCAGGTTCCAACCACCATGCTAGATTTATAAGTCAAAATTATCAATAATCGCATATGAAACCTAATTATCACTATAACTTGCGTAAATATTGTATTCATGCTAACATGATAATTAGCAAGATTTGTTAAAGTCTTATTATAATTTCTATTACTGAGATTATAATAAACAAAGTGTAAAGGATGGCGTTCAATTTGAAGTATTATCTAGTTGAATGGAATAATGAAGACGGTTTCGATAGTGCTACAATTGTAGGCAAGTTTGATGACATGCGCACTAAAATCGATGACGCACTAAAATTATGGCATACTGATAAAAGCAATGAACTGGATGAAAACCCTGATGCACTTTACATTCCAGACATGGAAACAACCAGCATGAGCAATGATGGGCGCACGCTGACACTTGATTACACTGCCGTAGCTGATGCTGAACACGGTCATGTATGGAATTGCAGGGCTGTGCCATCAAAAATGCTTGCAGACCTCACTGAAGGTGAAAAACGCCGCATGAATGGCATTGCTTACACTACTGATAATAAAGATGGTGAGTTTGCTAATGAGGATGATGAACGAACCACGCTACTGACTGAAATCAAAAATGCAGCACCTGTTTTCAATGCATTCAGAATCAACAATGATACTGATACAACAGATGAAGCTGATACTAATAACACACTTGAACAAATTGGCAGTGTGTTTGGTCTTGATAAGGATATTGTGCGATACGCAGTTAATGGTGATATGGAATTATCTGAAATTCTAGATACTGATACTATCATTGACTCAGATGTTGATAAGATGGTTAATGTCATGATGATGCTTCATGCACCAGTATCCCTTATCAATGCTGGTATTGACTGGCATGTTCTTAAGGATGCAGAATTACTTGCTGATAACATTGAAGGCAAGAATGGCAGCTCACTACAGGATTGGATTGATGCTTATCATCCTGATGATAATCTTATGAATTATTTCCATGATACACTATGGTATGATAATGCTGAGCATCCAAAGGATTCATACTCTTATCAGGAGCTTATCAAGCATATTATTACTCAGGATGATACTATCATTACTCAACTGATTCAGTTCGGGTTCCCGCAAATTCTAATCCGAAACCTGCTTAGCCTGAAGAAAGCAGTAAATGACACTAAGGCATACACTGCTAACACTGCTGCTGCTAATGCAAACACTGCTGACAGCGCTACTGTAAATACAGCTACTACTGAGGCAGTGAAAGAGAACTAAGAAGCAAATGCAAGCATGGATTGCAAGCATGGATACAAATGCAACCAATACTATAAATATAATGATTTATTAGTATAAGTAAAAGCTGAATAATAATGCCAGCAAATTGTAAGCATATGCTAATAATATTCTTGCTTACAATTTGCTGGCATTTTAGTATTATATAAAAGATACCTTTGATAAAAAGCTAATTGTCAGAGAACATATCACAATTAGCATTATAATTTCTAGCTACTGATAGCATGAACACAATATGAGTACTAATGCTAAATCACTGTGAACAATGAATCTGAATCACTGCTAGTAGGATTATCATTACTACTAGCACTATTATTAGTAGTAGTTAATTGTTTCCAGCTCTTAGGATTCACACGCTTCAACAACCATGCGTATAAACTAGCATCATCTTTAAAAAGCATATCAGGTGTTATATTGTTCTCCAACCATGCTTGAGTTTGCTTACGCTTACTACCTGCAAGCAATGTTAACAATCGTTCCTTCTCATCATACTCATTAATTAGGTTCATAAGCTCACTACGGGCTTCCTTAGCTTTACGACGAACTACATTATCGGCTTTAAAAGCATCCCTATCCAAAGCCAGCTCACTCATTTTCACTGGGTTAAGAAAGATAATGTCATCAAGTGAATGCACTCTGGATATAGCAACATAACCCAAACCAGCTTGAAAACTATCATGCAAGTCTATCATCGCACCATCTAATGTTTGTCCCTGTGATTTATGCACTGTTATAGCCCATGCTAGTTTCAATGGTATGAATTTAACTGATGCATCAACGACTTCTTTGATTTTATAACCAGTGTAATTACCATCCTTGTCATATGATTCAACTAGTTCCTTATGTGTTTTAGTAACGAGCATCGGGTCTATCCTTGAGATTAAATGGTCATTGAATTTTACTATTACGCCGTATTCTTCACGACTAGTATCATCAGTAAGTTCAAACCCAGTAACAACACCAATTGAACCATTAACATGATTAGGATTATCCTTATCACCATTATTCTGTGTAAGCATGACAACAGCACCCACTCGAAGCTGAATAGAATCAGGTATACCAGAATTCTTCTTCAACTTACGGGCTTCCTGCTTATCACCACCCAGAATTGCTCTAAAATCCTTACTTGGCCCTGGTAATTCTGCTAATCTTGATGCATTATACTTATCAACATTCCTATTCCTAGTGTATAATCTTGTATACTGCATGTTAGCATCAGGTTTTACATTATATCTTGAGTTAAGCAGTTTTAAGTCTTCATTGGTTGGTTTATTTGCACGCATTGCATTCAATATGTGTGTTAACCTGTCATCATTACTGCGACGGACATAATCCAGGTAGCAGTACTTAGGGTGTGCAGCTCCAAATGCTGGCGAATGAAAACACATGCGTGCATCTACTTTATTACCATTCTTATCAAGTTCACCTGTGTTAACTGGTGGTAATTGTAAGAAGTCACCAACCATGATGATTTGCACACCACCGAATGGTTTATTATTATGGCGGGCGATTTTCATTATTTTATCTAGGTTAGTTATGAAGTAAGCTGGTAGCATGCTGATTTCATCAATAATGAGAATGTCAGTTAGCCTGATTCTTTTTAAAGCAGCCTTCCAGCGTGGTGATTTCAATAATTCAAACCCATTCTCATCCTTATCATTCTCATCAGGACAATCAACTTCAATACCAAGACCAGACCATGAGTGAATGGTTTGACCTTGTATTAATGCTGCGGCTGCACCAGTGGATGCAGTAATTGTTATATTCAGTGGATTACCTACTCTTGATAATGCACAGTTCATTTTCTGAATAGTATCACAGAAAGTATTTATAACCCAGCTTTTACCTGTTCCAGCCTGACCACAGAGCATGACATTATCACCTCTTAGCATGTAGTATAATGCTTCAGCTTGTGATGTGTATTCACTGTTTTCAAGTGCTGCTTTGAAATCATCAACTGGTGTTATTAAGCGTTCACCTGGTTTGAATTCAATTGGTTTCTGGTTTTTAAGCATGTTTATTTTACGAGGGTCACCATGCTTGCTACTCTTACTTGCACTGGTGTTCTTTTTATTCTTATTATTCTTACTAGCATTTGAGTTCATATGAAACCGAAACCTTACACTATAATCATTAACAATACAACTGCATACAATGTTATCAGACTTATTATAAGTATCTTGAATTCTGTGAAGATAGAAGATACTTATTAACTATAATGAGAGCATAACTGCTAGTAGTATGAAATCAGTGTTGCATACAATTGTTAACAAGCAGTTGACTTAGTTGTAATCATAGTGAATACACAGTTAACATGTTTATAGCTAGTAGTGAACTACTGTATACTTACTAATAGTGCATTAATTATTTAGCTCTCATTAACTCATTACTATATAATTCACTTTAGAATTGTTCACAATTGTAAACAAACAACTTCATATGCAATCAAAGTATGTTCTTATATATGAGAGACAGAATCAACCTCACTGAGAACATAATACCTCACTGCGAACATGAGAACACTGAGAGCAATGAGAGCATCAAACATAAAAGTGCTGATTCATCAGTGTTCTTAGTGCCAATTTTGCTATCATTTCAAATGAGAACAAATGCATACATTTTTATTGTTATGAATGAGAGCAAATATGATTGTTGTTTTCAATGCTCGCATCATGTATACATTTTATTACTGTATGTGTTATCATGTTTGCACTGTTATCATGCTAGCATTACAGTTAGCAGTGCTAGCAGTGCTATATATAAGCTAAATTTGTTAGTGAATAAATTCTTATTAGAGATATATTACGCACGCACATCTAAAACTATTTACACATGTACATCTAAAAATGTTGGTAAAATTGTGTTAGCATTAGCTTGATAAAAAATGAATAAATAACTGATTCTAATTAGTATACTTGCTTAGAGATAGATATTTGGAAGTATAGTATTAGTTATGATTCTTAAATAGGAGTTTAATAGTAAAATGGCAGCGAAGAAACGCGGTGGCGGTGGTAAAAAATGTGGTGGTAAAGGTGGCATTATAGGAATAATCACTAGTGTCATCAGTGTCATAATCATCAGCGCTATTGTAATTGGATTCCTAAGAAGTAATAATATGACTGATGCTCAATCAGTTATTAATGCCAGCCGTGAATCAGTGAACCCAACGCAATCATTCGCAGGCAAAATTTACAATAAATTCAATGAACTACTGAGTTGTAATATTATAAAGAACTCAAACTGCATTAAAAAACCAAGCGGTGAACTAAAAGACCCAGGTGATGCACCAGCACCAAGTCATGGTAATCCTGAAAACATACTACCTGATAATTCATCAAAAACAGGAACAATCGGTGGTGATACAACTAATGGCACAATTGGTGGTAATGCATCCAATAATGATAACACTGCCAACAATCAAACCAATGAAACAAGCACACCAAGTGATTTAGAAAACAAACTAAATCAAATAACCATAGCAGATGGTGCTAAGACTAATTATAATCGTGCTGATTACCCACACTGGATAATCCAAAATGGTAAATGTGATACAAGAGAAACAGTGCTAGCAAATGCTGGCTTTGCAAGCAATGCTAAAACATGCAAGGCAGAAGCTAAAGATGGTTTCACTTACACTGAACCATACTCAGGTAAGAAAGTCTCAGACCCATCCAAACTTGATATCGACCATGTTATACCACTTGGTTATGCTGATGCTCATGGTGGTCATGAATGGGACACATCCAAGAAACAACAATTTGCTAATGACACTAATCAATTGCTTGCAGTTGATGCCAGTGCGAACAGAAAGAAAGGTGATAAAGGCCCATCTGAATGGATGCCATCAAACAAAGATTATACTTGTGAGTACTCAACCATTTGGATTAACACTGCTTTAAAGTATGGTGTTTCAATCACTGATGCTGACAAGAACGCATTGAAAACAGGAATACAAAGCTGCAAGTAAACGATAAGCATCATGCATACAAATGATTAACATGCATGTATCATGCCCACATGATTGTATGCACATCGGCTATCATGCACTGCGCTCAATTTGTTCACAATTTCAATTTGCTCGCATTGCATACAATTGTTCAATCCTGTGAACCATCAAAAAAGAAAGATTTCATGAATGAAAGCACTATATAGGTTCCTGTCATCATCCGCATGCATCATTGCAATCATTGTGTTCGCAGTGCTTGCAGCCGTAATGTGCGCATGCACCATCACATATAACGGTGATGTTAATTTCACAGGCAGTACATGGATGAATCCGATTTCAATGTATTCAATCATCGGACTGCTACTCGCTATCATACTCATCCCATTCATCCCGAAAGCATGGCATTTTGCATGCAATGCTGACATGCGTGCAACAGCAATCATATGCATGGCAGTCATCGCCATCATCGGCTGCATATGGTCACTGTTTTTCACAACTGCACCTGCGACTGATGACATTATGACACTGAATGACATAGCATCAACGATAAATCGAACAGGTGCGTTCAATCATAATTCAGTGCAAACAATCATGATTCCAGATGCATTGGATTATCTACATCATCTTCCATATCAATCAGGATTCATACTGTATCTACTAGGAATCATGGCTCTCACTGGAAGCACCATGTCAGAACTTCCATTCCAGCTAATCAATGCAGTCATCTGGCTTCCATTGGCAGCATTAATGCTTGCATTCCTATCAAGGGAGCTGTCATTATCCATTCATGCGTCTGGAGAAGAAGTTCCTGATAAGCGCATCCAGGTTGGTGCTTTCAACATGACAATGATACTGCTTGCATGCTATGCACCGTTCTCATGCTATGCATTCAAAGCCTATGGCAACATCGTCGTGCTTCCATTCATGTTCGCAGCGCTGACACTCACAATGCGAACATGCAGACATGCTGTAAACATCAACCGCAAGCAGAATACTATGAATCTCATACTGCTTGCATTATGCTCATTCATGATGGCATGGCTAAAACCAAACTCAATGATAATCATCATCGCTATCATCATCACCATTATTGTAAGCGCATTGAAAACATGTGAACGCAATGGAATCATCATGCGAGCATTAACTGCCATCATTGTATGCATGATGGCATGGCTCGGTTCTATCGTTCCAGTGATGATAATGCAGCGATTCACGGATGTGAACCTCTATGATAGCAAACAGCCACCAATGTCATGGATTGCCATGGGAACTGTTTATAATGAAGGCTCTGGAACACCGGGATTTTTTAATGAAACATATCTTGGTGATACCTGGAAGAACTGGCAGGATACAGAAACGACTAACAGACACATGTACGATGCAGCCAAACAAAACATCAGCAAACTCACTAACAATCAACTGTGGTTAAGTTTTATCGCATCAAAAATCACATACACTTATGCTGATCCATCATTCGTAGCTTTTAGCAGACCAGTCGCAGAATACATGGTTTGGAATGGCATGCCAAAGCAGTATAATTACATACACCAGCTTCAAGACAGAAGGATACATGACGGCACTGCGGTAGCTAAACCCTACCAGCAGTTTGTACTTCATAACATCCAATGGGTATCAGTTCCATTCGATGCATTGCAGACATTGATGGCAATGCTCGCATTCATAGGAATATGCACCATCTGGAATACCAGACGGCTAAGTAAAACTGCTGGCATCAACATGCACACATTGCTTCCAGCGCTGTGTGTCATCGGTGGGTTCCTATTCCATCTGATGTGGGAGACTCAACCTGAATACGGGTTTACATACTTTTTACTTATCATCCCATATGCAGTGTGCGCAATGCCAGCATGCCAGCGCTCATTGGTTCATATGATGCATATGTGATATGATAGAACGCATACACCTGGATGCAAACGAACTAAACATGGTATGGGGGGGGGTGGCTGCTGCTGTCAGCTTCAATCCATGTGGCGTGCGTTTTTTGACAGTGTAAAAAATGGATGGTTAACCGCCAGAAAAGAGGTAAATAATGAAGAACATGGTTTCCAGAGCACTGGCTAGTCGCCAGAAGAATGAGAAGGGTTTTACTCTGGTTGAGCTGCTTGTTGTAGTCATCATCATCGGTATCCTTGCGGCTGTGGCTGCGCCGATTTACTTGAATCAGCGCAAGTCTGCTTGGGACTCGAACGCTGAGCAGGATGTGAAGAACGCGCAGATTGCAGTTAAGAACTGGATGGTGAACCACAACGGTACATTGCTAGAGACTTCAGGGTCGGATGAGTGGAAGTGCGACGGTGATAGAAGGAACGGCTTCGCATTGGATAAAGATAAAGTTGGTGCAGATAAACTGGTCGTGACATGCTCAGCAGGTGTCATACTTGTCATCAAGCCAGCTGAGAACACTGTAGGCGAGACTGTATACACATCATACACTATCCGTGGATGGCATAAGAATGGTACAAAAACATTTTACTATGATTCAGTGAACTCACCTGCCGTCCAATCAGTGGATGGCATCAACAAGAATCCTTTCAAATGATAGTAATAGTAATTGTTGACATCATCATGAGTGCATAATGTATAAGCGGGACTGTATTACCATGATAGGCTGTGCAAAAGTGCATTCAGTGTGGGTTTTCATCTGTTGTGAAAATTTTTGCAAAATATTTTTACAAAATCTTCACATTTTGATATATATATAGAATACATGGAACGCATCACCGGGGGATGCAAGCGATGCTACATGACAATGTTGTCATTGTCAACTTCATGCAAAGTGATGCGTTCCAACAATGTAAACAAAGTTGGTGGGTTAACCGCCAGAGAAGATGTAAATAATGAAGAACATGGTTTCCAGAGCACTGGCTCGTCGCCAGAAGAATGAGAAGGGTTTTACTCTAGTTGAGCTACTGGTTGCGGTAATCATCATCGGTATCCTTGCGGCTGTGTCAGTGCCAATTTACTTGAACCAGCGTAAGTCTGCTTGGAATTCAAACGCTGAGCAGGATACGAAGAACGCACAGATTGCTGTTGAGACTGCCATGACATCAAACAACGGTAAGCTACCATTCACTGATGTAATCACCTGCAATGGTGGTGACAGTGGCAACAAGGTTCCGCTTGCCAAGGCAGGCTCAACTGTCAGCGATTCTGAAATCACATGCTCACCTAATGTGACCATCACTGTGACCCCCGAAAGCACTGGTGCAAATGCAGGTCTCACATACACCATCACTGGTTCACATGCGAACGGCACTAAGCAGTATACTTATAACTCAGCATCGGATTCATCCGTGCAGGCCGCTCCTAAGACAGCAGCAGCTGGACACTGATGCCAGTGTTGACAAAATTGTTCACAATAATCTGATAATGAGCGTGTGAACAGATTCCTAGCATAGGATTCATGAGCATGATTCTCACTCCCAAGGGATGCGCAGCTAAAGATTAGCTGCGCATCCCTTTTTATTCCTGTTGATGATTAGTTTGCGTGGTTAGTGTTGGTGTATGGTTCTTAGCCATCACCAATAGAGAATCGTATGTGCTGGCATGTGTGCATCCAGCTGGCATATGCATACAATGCAACCATGCGATAATACTGACAGACGCTACCTTGATTTATAATGATAGATTTTTAATATGACGTGCTATCATGAAATCATTGATAAGAATGGTAATAAAACAGGTAAGCTAGCAGAATGTGCTTCAGACCCCTGTCCTATACCAGGTCATGCTAGCACTGACATACATGCTGACAATCTTGAGCAAGCATATAGCATACTGAATACTAGTAATAACAATACTGTGAATGGGATTCATAATACTACTGTCTTCTTTGATAGTAATATGCTTAATAATACTGTTAATGAGAATATACCAAATAGAAATGAATTAGCATCTGAAACAAGAAAACCTCATCTAACCTTCAGTTCTATAAGCGTACAGAATAATGATGGCATGAATATAAATGGTTTCAAAGTAATTGGTTATGGTAATGATGGTAAGAATGAAGGTTTGCTAGTTGAAATACCAGCAGGTAGATTCCATGGTATACATAATGCAAACAATAGTATACATGCTTACATTACACTCTCACTAGCTAAAGGTGCGAATGTGAATGATACAGCTAAACTGGATTTCAAACCGCTTGATACGCCATTCATACTAAATGGTGGCACTATTAAACCCAGAAGAAACCGTAGGCATCATGGTAATTGGCGTGTCAAAAATAATAATACTACTGATGACAATGTAAGCACTGCTAGCAATAATCAGCTTGGTAATGGTAATGAGAAATCAGTGAATAAAATAGTAGAACCCCGTTGGAATGGTGGTGCTACTATTACTCGTAGGCATTTCAATGGTGCTGTCAATGGTGTTGATAATATTATCACGCTTGATGATTGGAAGCATTTAAGTGAATTGAATGATAATATTATGGAAATTCAGAGGCATAATCGTAATAAGCATGTTATACAGAGTAAGATAATAGAGTACCTTGAATCAGATGATAAGAATGCTGTTAAATTCCGTGCTTACTGTGGTGCAGATGTTAGCATGGATGACATTAGTGTTCTCATGACTAATAATGTCGGCGCGATGACTAGAAGGTATACTTATTCTGAGAGCGGTCATCGTGGCACTGATCCATCATTAAGACGCTGTATGCTTAGCAATACCTCTAATGATATGAATAAAAGAAAGTATATAGCCAGTATTATGTTCTTCGGTGGTAGGTGTTGTTATTGTGGCATGCCACTTCATAAAGGAATTGGTAGGTCTAATGACCCCCAAGCAGCTACAGGTGAGCATCTTGATCCAATTGGTGGTAATCCACCTGGTGAAACTAAATTTGGTAATATGGCTTTATGTTGCCGCCGTTGTAATAATGATAAAGCTGATAAACCACTTGTTGATTGGATACAAAATACTAAAATGCTCACTACAGCTCAGAAACTATCAGCTGTATCAGGCATTAAATCATTTAGGGATTTATCATTCTATGAAGGCATGAGTACAGTGAAAGCAAGAGCAGTGAATGAAGCACTTGAACGCATTAAAGCATTTAAGCATACTCACCCCGGTGATGAATCAGCAATTAACAATATGCTTAATCATGAGACAATGAGAATACAGCAAATGCAGTAATATTACTATCTCAGTTCATATTATTGAAGTTGTTTTTATTTAACAAATAAAAATTATTATAATTATTTAGATATAGATATTCACATAATTATGAATTTGATTATGGTAATGCCAACTTATAATGAAAGTGAAGCAATACAAGGCGTTCTTAATGATTGGATACGGGTCTTTAATAATCTAATAGGTGATAAACCTGATGATTATACTATACTCATTATTAATGATGGTAGCACTGATGACACAGCTGATAAAATCACCAGTATGAATAATCCTCATATCATGCTCATTAACCAGCCTAACAGCGGTCATGGTAAAGCACTTTATAATGGTTATACTAAGGCTGTAAGCATGAATCCTGATTACATATTCCAGACTGACTCGGATGGTCAGACTAATCCTGATGAATTCAGATTACTGTGGGATGCTCGCAATGCCAGCAGTGTTATCATGGGTTATCGTAAGCATCGTCAGGATGGTGTATTCAGGTGGTTTAGTACTCGTATACTCAGGATAGTGTTTACAATGTTATTCCATCATCGTATTGTTGATGCGAATACACCATTCAGGCTTATGCCTACAAGTGTTCTCAGTAAAGCACTGACTGTAATACCAGCTTATCCTGATTTCACTAATATTCTTCTTACTGGTGCTTGGGTGCATGATAATACTAGCATTAGGTTTATAGAAACCTCTTTTAAGCCCCGTGGTACTGGTGTGAACAGTGTGAACATGCGTAATATGAGTGCTAAAGGACTGGCTGCTATCAGTGAGATGATACAATTAAAGAAAAACTTTAAGAACTGATTATAACCACCAATACAGTATTAGCATGATAAACCTGGTTTATTTATGAATTTTGTGAACAATTGTAAGCATTATGTGCGTCATGAAAGCAATGCTTTTATGCATTCATGATTTTATTCATCTCTGTTAACCAGCATGTGAGTTCAGTGAATTATGCTTACAATCATGTTCACATTATTAGTGAATTATATTGATGCTAGCGTCTTTCTTTAGAAAATTTTATTAGTGAATGTCTTACTACTATACTACTAAATACTGATAGATTTATTATTGGTTAAACTAAATTATTTATCGTTGGTTAATAAATATTAAGGATATATTATTATGAGTAAGACTAATAGTCATAATGGTGAGAATTGGCCTTATCACCCTTATGAGGGAGCTAATCCAAAATTACAAGGTTCATATGTACCATGCGCTACTAACCCATGCACACTGCATGGTGGTAGTGATGTAATGGGCACAAGTCCTGAGAACGCTTATGAGAATGCCCATAAGAATGATAGCTGGGGCTTCACAAGCTCAGCAAGTGCTAATAATAATGTTAATAATGATTCCAATGATGGTTCATCTGTAGATTATAGAGGGCATACTGTATCAGTTAATGATTTAACAAAAAGACTAGTCAAAAATGATGATAATATTGACAGACTTCTTGATATGGCTCATGATGTTAGTAGTGTTGATGCAGACAAGTATTCATTTGCGAATTATGTTGATTTTGTAGGTGTAGATAAAGCGCGTGAAATAGCAAAATACGACCCATATACACCATTATCCCATGATGAATACGGTTATAGTGTTGATTATGGTGAGGTAGATTGGAATGGTGATTATTTTAAGGATAATGAGTATCATGGTTATATTATAACTAATATAAATGATTTAGATAGCTTTAAAAAAGAATCAAACCCAGTACTAGCATGGGATGGTTTTGGTAATCTAGAACTTAAAACACTAGAAGAAGTTAAAAATGAAGCATGGGAGCAAAGAGCAGACATTATCAATGATTATAATGATAACTTCACTGATGCAACAGACAAAATTAATGCGCTGGATGTAAGAAAAAGAAAATCTTTTATTTCATCATCTGATAAAACCAGAGCAAATGTTGATAAAAGTAGATTACGCTCTATAAGGGATTTATTATCCAAACAAAAAGATATGAAGAGCAAAGGTATTTATGATTATGATTTAATACCTAATTATTACAATTGCAATGGTCTTAATGTCAGTGATATCAATCACAATGATCATCACTACTATTTCTCAACAAATACAGATGGTGATATCACTGGATTTGGCAATGAACTTGGTAAACCACCAACACATAAATTTGATAAACCTGTGAAAATCGATGACAGTGAAATTATCATGAGCGCAATATTTGATGATATACAGAAGAATTTGTAATCATTGCAGACCATGTAATCATTGCATGCAAATTTCATTATTCCAATAAGTAAAAGTAAGGCTTGCTTACTAATTGATGGTAAGCAAGCCTTACTTATATATGATGAAGTGAAGATAAAGTGAACTTACATGCTGTCATGCCAGCAATTGTTCATTCTATGTTTACATGCCAAGAACTATCATCTTATCTAATTAGTCTGTATACTAATTTTACCGAGTTCTTACTTATTTTCACATAAACAAAATGATGCACGAGACAATTCGCAATTATGCTAGCATAAAAACATGTGTACACATACCTAGTAAACTATCACGACATAGTATAGAAAAGTGTTAATTGCAAATCTGCGCACAGACTAAGATTATACAACACGCACACGCAAGCTAGAGTTTAAATAATAGGATTATATACCACAGCCTATATATAATAAAACTAATAACACAATGCCGAAATGCTATTATTATACAAGAATATTAGATAGAATGGAATAACAAGAAATGAGAAATAGCAGCGATAAAGCACATACCAGCCTAAGTGAGAAAATAGCAATAAAACTACAATCAATCAGCGCAGCATGCAGCATAACAATAATAATCATCATAGCACTAATCAACATGCTCACAACAATGTGCTACACATCACCATATAGTGTCAGATACCCATACTTCGACACTATGTCTGCACTCACTGGAATCATGCTCGCAGGAATCATACTCTATCTCTTATCGCACGCCAGCAGTGTAATAAAAAAATACAGACTGAGAAATGTAGCCATTGCATGCATACTGATAACAGGATTACTCAGTCTAATATGGATAAGTATGAATATGCTAGTTGATGAAAGCGATGCGTCTGAGATAATCGCTTACACCCGTGAAATATTCCATGGTAATGCTAATAATGTTTACGCTAAACCAAATGCTTACATGCAACGCTATCCATATCAATCAGGCGTTGCACTCATTATACTACCACTCATTGCAATGAGCATGAGAACAAGTGCTGACAATGCTTACATAATCCTAGAATACGCTAACATACCATTAATGATGATACTAGTAGCACTAATCATACTCATAGCATATAAGATAAAAGACGCAACCGCTGGTAAATACGCTGGCATCATATCAACAATGTTCGCACCATTATGGATGGGTGCAATGCAAGTATACGGTAATATATACTCACTACCACTCATATTCACACTAGTATTACTCATAATTATAATTGCTAAACAAAACACCACTGCTAACACTGCAAGCATAATAACTAATGCCAGCAATATAAGCACTCATAATGCAATGATTGAAAATGACAGCACTGCAAGCACTATTGCTAATACTGCCAGCAATGCAAGCACTAACACTGCTAAACTAATAAAAAATCATACTAGCACTACTACAAGTAAAGATAAAAGTAAAAGTAAAAGCACTACTCGGATGCTCATACTAATTGCAATTAGTATAATGCTTGTTAGTTTCATACTAGGTATGATTAAACTAAATAACCTCATTATTGGCATTGCTAGCATGATAACACTGCTACTTATAGCATTAGCAGCATGGCATACCAACAGAATGAAATCCATTATCAGCATAATACTAGCGGTTATTATAATTCCAATGATGTTCGCTGGTGGTACAACTGCTAAGTTAGCTGTTGAGAAATTATCAGGTATCGAGTTTGATGAAAGCAAAGCCCAGCCCATGTCATTCTTTATTGGAATGGGTATGAACAGTGAGTCTGACCATGGGAATGGTTTCTATCTGAGGAAAATTGGTTCACCATTGGCATATGATTTAAAAACAGAGAAGGCTAAGTCTGATGAAACCATTGCTAACAGGCGTGAGCAGATGAAAACAGACCCAGTTGGTGCAATAGGGTTCTTCGGTTTGAAAATACTACAGACTTGGGGTGATCCGACTTACTCGTATGGTAATAGGCTTGGTAAGACAATGTTTAATAGTGAGGCTGATAAAGCAGTGGTTTATAATAAGCCAATGCAACCATTGAATGAGAATCCTAGTCAGAAGATTATTAATAGTAATGCTTTCATGATTACAATGCGAGCATATTGTGATGGCATAGGTATAATCATGACACTGTTAGCATGCATTGGTGCATGGCGGGTGCGTCGCAATCCTGCATTCATGCTACCAGCACTGATAGTCTTAGGTGGGTTCCTGTTTCATATTATTTGGGAAACCCAACCTGAGTATGCTTACACTTATGCACTCATGTTATTACCTTACTCAGGTATTGGTGGCAGTGAATGCTGCGAGTGGTTGCATGGAATGCATTGTAGTAAATCATACTCTGAACTTACTGATAAGATTACTGGTTTCACTAAGCATCCCATCATTAAGAGCAAGAGCAATAAGATGCATACTACTAGTATTAGTTCTGATAATGATAAAGATGCTACTATTCATGCTAGCATTAACAGCAGTAATGTAAAAACTAGTACTAGTATTGCAGTGAAACAGTTAACCTACTAGTATTACATTGAAATAGTGAACCTAGATGCTATCTAAATATATAAGCAGCTAATGTTAACATGTGTTAGCAGTTAATGTTAACAGATTTGTTGGCAGCTAATGTTAACAAATGCTAACAGATAATGTTAACACATTTGCTAACAAGTGAACAAGACATAATTAATACTGAATAAGTATTTAGTTGTAAGTAATATGATTTTATCACATGAACCGCACTGTTCACTCATTATCATAGCACCATACATTTTATGTTATGGTGCTGTATACAATTGTATTGCATTTGACTGTATCAGCTTGGTTAAAACATTGAGTGCATAACTGTCAGCATTGCAAACATATAGTATGCATGTTTACTTCATTGCGTAATTCTTGCTCACTGTGATTTTAGTATTATGAATACATTTTGCATACAAAGTGCATGCATATATTTAGTAAGCATGTATGAGAATTTAGTGGTTAGTTGTTCTTTAGCTTTTTAGAATGTGAGTATGGTCTGAATGCATTATGTATGCAATATTATCAAAACTCTGATTTCGATTCTGAGAGCGATTTATCCTGTTTTATGACTGACTACTCATAAACGCGATTTTTAATCATTTTTGAGAATTTAGTCATCCAGCAGCACTGATAAATCAACCTTACTGGATGACATCGATTCTGAGCAAAAATCATACTCAATAAAAATGTGTAAAATTATAGTATTCTTGCATATCTATACGCATTTGCTCATTATCAATTGCTTATATATGCTAAGGTTAATTTCTCATAAACTATCTATTTTTAGTCATATAATATAATAAACCAGGTTCTATTCTTATTACATTAACATAATATAATGCATAGTGAAAGCGAATAAATAAAATATACATAATGTATTGTTAACAATAAATGTTAACAATAATTGTTAGCATGATTTAGTATTCTTATTATTAGGTGTCTAATTCTAATTAGAATTATTATTTTTATTAAGATTAAACTTTAGCTACTTACTTTTATATGAGAATGACTAAAAATAGATAGTTTTTGTTAAGTAATGAAAATCTCTAATTTCGATTCTGAGAGCAATTTATACTGTTTTATGACTAACTTCATAAACGCGATTTTTAGCAATTTTAAAGAAATGCGGCATCCAGCAGCCTTGATAAATCAACAATACTGGATGACATCGATTTTGAGCAATTTTCAGTGCTTACAAAAACGCACATAATTAACCTGAAATAGTAGGTTAATGAAAAATTGTTCACATTTTGCATACACTAATAAACCTGCACCATACTGATTTTGATTACATGCGCATTTTTGTAATCAAAAATTTCATCATTTTATAATTCACTAACAACATGATAACATTGCATTCATTCTAAGAACACCATTAAAATATAAGAATACATGTATGCACATGTAGGCATTACAATAAATTGATATGATAAATATATATGAATAAATTTCTTGATAAGTTGAAAACACTAATACTACCAGCTGATTACCATGCTGATAATGATAATTATAATAAATGGTTAGAAATATGCAAAATCGCTGGTACAACACCAAATAATGAGACAGCAATAGCAATCACCATTGCACTAAATATGCATGAAGCATTCAATAATAATAAGAAAGCGCAAGAAACAATCCTAACAGCACTCTCATTCTATCACAACAATGATGATGATAACACTGCCAGCACTGCTAACACTGAAACCACTACAATTAGCACAGCTAAAGAAGACACTGCTAACACTGCAAACACCAATGATAACAACACTACCAGCACTAACAATAGCACTAACACTAATCTGAATACAAACAATGTTGGCACTGTTAGCAATGCCAGCACGATAACCACAGTAAGCAATACTAATAGTAATGCCAGCAATGCTAACAGTAATCATGCAAACACACCTAATATTACTGATACTGATAATAGTAATCTTATAAAAGCATCCCAGCAACAAGCGAATAACACTGCCAGCACTGCAAACACCGTAAGAATTACAAGCAATAGCACTGCAAGCACAGCAAATGCTAACACTGCAAACACTGATAAATCAGGTAAAACCAGTGATAATTCACTAAACAGCACACATAAAAATAAAGAATCTAAAGAATCATATAGCATTACGAAAATCAAAAATCCAAAAGAATTTGGTGATACAGTGAAAACACTGTCAACAATCATTGAACAGAATTGCAGTAAACTAGGTTATACCAGTGAATCAGAAAAATCAATAATAAAAACCAAACCGTATAAGAAGTATGCTAAAATAATAGGTAATGTGAACATAACCAGTATACTAGCACTTATCAAAACAGGTATGCCAGCTGGAATGAAACCATCAAAAACCAACACTAATGATACTATCTCACGACGAATACTCAGTATGACAGCTAAACCAATCACACGGACTGAATTCATACAAACAATACTATGGTTCAATGGTAAATGTGCTTACTGTGGTTGTGAAATGAAAAAATCAGGTAATAGTGATAAATGCAGAACAGCAGACCATATAATACCAATGGCACTTGATTACAATGATGGTGGTGGCATGGGTGAAACAGCTTTTGGCAATATAATCCTAGTATGCAGAAAATGCAATAATGCGAAGGATAATATGACACTTGATAATTGGATTGAAACCAAGTATAATGATAATCATGAATTAGGTAATATTATAAAGTATAATGTTCAATCATTTATGAATTACACTAATTATCATCCAATGAGCAAGAATACAGCAAAATTTGCTTACAATGAAATCAATCAGTTAATGAAATTAGAACAGAAATACACCCCTAATAAGACCATTATAAATAATCTTATTGTAAACACTGCAAACAGGATAAAAGAATACAAGAATGGTAAACGAGGTGATAAACTCACTAAGAGTGCTATTAAGAATATTGCTAAACCGCTATTAAAAAAGAAATAAAAGACAGTAATTATTCACTATACAGTAAATTTATTAGTGTAATCATGTAAAATTGAAATGGTTAAGCCACTTATAATATAAGTCAATACTGATACTAAGAAATAAAAATAAAACTTATGCTACTGAAGCTGATTCAATATATAGATTTTGCTGTGGTTAACTCACAATGCATTATAAGTTAGTCATGAATGATAATGCTACTGCGAACACTGCGAACAATAAAAAACTAGTAGGATTTTGATTATAAAATTCTATTCAAATATTTAACTCAAGATGTGCTGTGATGCTTACAAGATGCTTACAATAGTAAGCAGCACATGAAAGGATACCATGTTTTCATGACAGAATTCACTGATGACTTCATAAATCCTGAGATTGATGATGATAATACGATAAAAGCTAAAATACAATTCATGAATGATACGAGTATTATTCATGCTCTTAATAATGAGAACACTGCTACACTGCATTTCATAAAACTACTTGCAAAAGTACATAGCTCAGAAACTGAATGGCAATCTATTAGAGAACTGATACTCACACCAGAGCATGACCGTTATAAACTAATAACAGATAATGATATAAAGCTTCTTGATAAATCATTCCATTGGAATGATTACATGCATCCAACCACACCAACTGGTTTCATGGCATTCGCACATAATAAATCATTATGGCGATGGCAATCATCAGATTACACTTACAGGATTGGATGGCGTATTGATGATTACAGCATGATTACAAGTGCTGGCAGTGCTAGCATTCTATTCTTCATGAATAAGAACTCAAGTATAATTACTGATGTTATTAGCACTACTGGTATGAGCAGTGCGCACAGTGTTATCAGTAGTATGATTAATGATTATAAGAATGGTTATCCTATTGAGTATTCATGTGAGCATGCTAAAACAAACTCTATATGATTATGCTGTGAATAAATTGTTAAGCCATTGATCGAAAGTAGCAGCGCAAGCCCCCCTCTTATAATGCTTGGGTGAGCTGCTACTTTCGATCAAATGTATTCATTGTATCACACTATGTAATCATGTAAACATGCAATCTATGATTAGAAATCACACTTGGTAAGTGAACAAACAAGCCTTCTTAATAATTATCATATTGCTAATAATGCATTATACTTGCTAGTTTCATTCTTAATAATGAGTTTTTCATTATAATCTAACTTATACAAATCCATTATCTTATTATCAATAATCTCAAATAATCTGAATCTTTCAGCATTATTATCCAATCTAGTGTTAATCAACTTGTTAACATTAGTTATGATTTCATGCTGAGAATTATAATCAGGTATTGGTAATGGTATGTTTTCAATATGCTGTCTAAGCATTTTATTAGAATTAAACTTATTCATATAATAATATGAAATCACTCTTGAATTCAATATAGCAAGAATATATTTCATATCGATACCACTAACATGTGGTATGAGAATATTACAACTATTCAATGATAACAATTGTTTATCATCATAAGCGAAAACTGGTGTTTCACTAATAAAACGATAAAACAGTTTTTCAGGTGCCTTATACATTCTAACCGGCGCTACTTGCTGTAATTTCTCAGGCTCAAACTTAATATAATTAGACCCAACTCGATAACCATACTTAAATACATCACTGCCTCTTATTATTTGCTCATTATCAGCATTCTTACTCTTCTGCAAGAACTTCTTATTAGAACCTGTTAAAATACCAAGAGCAAAATCAGCATTACCTTTAAGAGTGAAATTACTAGCACCATTCTCAATCTTAGATAATAATTTCACAGTATCATCCGTAATATTAAAATTCCAATAATCAGAATTAAGATACCTTGGTTCATTTATTATGAACGACTTAGATAAACCAATATTTTCAACTTTACAACCTATAGTGTTATCACTGCGCACATTGTCATCTATAATGTTGTTCACAATGCTTACAGTGCTCACACTATCAGTATGAGCACTATCAATGCTATCAGTAGTAGCAGCCACAGAACCAATGCCAGTGGTAAGCTTTTGAATACCCAGTAGAATACACGGACAATAAACACCAGTAAACGCATTACCAATATAACTAACAAAAGAAATTCTGCAATTATCCCTTATAAGCCTTCTAACATTAGAATGAGACTTAACATTAAGAATCGCTTCAGGAAGAACAAATGCTATAATGCCATTACCAGTAGCACAACGGATTGCTTGCTCAATAAAAACATCATATGATTCAGTACCATTCTTGCTAGCAGTTGTATACATATTCATAAGACTGTTAACCTCAATGGCAGTAAAATTATAACCCCATGGTGGATTACCAATAATAACATCATACTTAGTATTAACTTTACTAGTAAGAAAATCATTATTCATGATATGACTTGCTAGCATGCTAACATTATGAACACCATTTAAGTAAAGGTTAATCCTGGTAATTGACACTGCAATACTATCAATGTCATTACCATAAATATAATCAGGCTTAATACCATTCTTAAGAAGACATAATAGAAAATTACCAGTCCCACACGCTGGGTCAAGTATCTTCTTATTCTTCATACTGCTGTTAGTCAATATATGCTCACATGGATTGCTGACAGTGCTAGCAGTGCTATCATTGCTAACAATAGTGTTATCAAGTGCAGTGCTGGCATGTGCATGCACTGGCAACGCTGTATTCACTGACACAGGTTGATTATTACCAGCAGTGCTTTTAGCCTGCTGGCTGTCAGGATTGGTTTCATGCATGCAATTGAGCACATTAGTAATCATATGCTCAACAACATTTATCGGTGTAAAATATGAACCAGTTGACTTGCGATTACCAATATTATTAATACTATTATAAATATAACCAAGGAAATCTTGGAATTGCACAAAAACTGGATGATTAATAGTATTAAGAATACTACTGTTATCATCTGATAACTGCTTCACAGTCTGATAAGAATCATCATCTAACCAACATTGCAATAAATCTAATAATAGAGTAGTAAAATCATCATGACTACTATTCTTGCTTACATCAGTGTCATCAGAACTAAATTTCTTACTACTCTCACCATTATTATAAAGAAAATCCAATAGGCTATCAGAATCATCATTATCAATCCCAGTAGCATTATAATATAATTTTAGTGCTAAATCAGCAAGTATAAACCTAACTAGTTTATTATCGATTTCTTTATTAGCATACTTGTTAACAATACTAGTTCCAATAGCATAATTATAACCAGAATCATGCATGTAATCAGCATATGATTTAATACCTTTAGCAGCGTTCTTATTGCGTCTTGATTTTAGTTTATTAACACTACCAGTTTCTATATCCTTCTTCAGATGAAGCACATCACTTGATAGTAAAACAATGCCATGTGAATTACTGTGCTTATCACCAGAACTACCATTATTATTAGTAGTCTTATCAGATGTATTATTTTCACCACTATGAGCAGTAGTATCATGAGCATCATTAGTGTCAGCACTGCCAGCATTGACAGCAGCACTCGCAGTAGTCGTATCACTAGTTGAGACTACTGGGTTAGTATTAGTAGGTTTCAGTAATCCTGATTTAACCCAATTGTGAACAGTCGCATTAGAAACACCTAATACTAATGATGCTTCATGTAAACTCATGAACTCAGATTCTGGCACTATTATTGAACTCCTTTATCAGCAAAAAATCAAGCAAGTACTAATAATTATATTGAATCATCAGATGCTAAAAAATATCTCATATATAAATAAAATGAGTAGTAAGCTGTATTAATTCTGGCTTGCTAAAAAACATATGCAATGTAAAAATAATTCAAGCATTCACTAACAGAATACTTAGTAAATAATATACTGTGCATACGCTTAATATTTTGTAATCAATTGCAGACAATTTGCACACAGATACGAATTAAAAGTTTTGGTAAACTAAAAACCTGCTAGAAGTTGAATACATTGGTTCAATTCTAAGCTTATAAATCTAAACTAACCAGTTAAATTTCACATACCATAATTTTATGGATTAACCTCTGTTATTATTCAATCTAAAAATGAATAAGAGTGAACTTGCTAACATTATGCATACATATTGTTAACACATAACATACATACTGTAATTCACTAGAATCATAATACAGTCAAATCACTTGACTGTTTACAATACTGCCAATCAACTACCATCGATGTAAGCATCAATGTAAGTTGTTAGACCAGCCAGCAAGAACCTACAATCCAGTTATGTGAATACCTACTTAGAATGAATACAATTGCAGGTGCATACATAAGCGATTCATATTAGCATTAGTATTCTAACCTAAAACGCAATGAGAACACCAGCAATCACATACGCACAACTATATAGTATATTATTATTCAGTAAGTAGTCTTAGATTAAGAAATCAGTATTATGAAATTCATTCAATTCACTAACTCACTATTTATGTGAAATAAATTTTCACTTGCTCATTATCACTAGCTGGCTCTGACTACTACTCTCATGCTGCTACTGTCATCAGCCTACTGATAGCATCACTCTTATCATCATACCATAATGATAAGCACTTACCATCATTAAAAGACCATAATGCAAACGGTGTACCCACTGTGCATTCAAGTAATGTAGCAATACCAGCCTTACGACCAAAACGCTTAGTTATCTCATAAGCATCATTGTAAACACTGGCATACTTATCATGGTCAATAGAATTAGATGAAAGCATCTCAGACCACCCGGCTTTAAGCATGCGAACAATGTCAGCAATGCACCGTCTAACAGTAGCCAGACTCATACCATTACGCTCAGCAATACGCTTCAGACTAGCCACTCGCATAACACCACCAGCCTTAAGCACTTTCAATGCAGTAGACCCAGCCTTACGCAAATCCCAGATAACCTTATCCCTGTTAGCCACCCGTGTACGCATTGAACTCAAACGACCCCTATCAAGGTTCTTACGCCTAGTCTCACATTGCTTATCAGTGTTAGCATTACCACCCTTACGACCCAGGTCAACAAGCGTATTACGCACAGAATCAGGCAGAATACTATAACGCTTCACAGATGAAGATGAACCCTTGCTACCAGTGCTCACATTGCTCACAGTGCCAATCATATTCTTAAGCGGTTTACCAGCGGTTTTCTTAGCAGACTTAATAATACGATTCATCTCAGAATTACTCAAACGCGGTGAGCAATGCACAGAATGCGCTGCTTTATCAACATCCTCACCTAATCGTGCTGCATGCACTGCAACTGCGAACACAGTGTTATTACGCATGCCTTCATACACGACAGCATTAGGGTCAACCACTGTATTCATACCACTAATAACATCATCACAACCAGCAGCCTGAATAACATGATTAACCAGGTTCCTACTATGCCACGCTGACTTACCATCATTGAAAGAACCAGCGTTATCCATGAAATCAGCCATTGCTTTCAAATTGTAAACATACAACTGGTTAACAATCAACTGTGAACTATTATAATTCTCAGCAATCACACTATTAGATGGCAGCATGACACGATGATAACTAGTGCAATACGGGTTTCTGAAGCGAGTCTGAGTAAAGCAATTATCACCATGAAGCACTCTTGTCAGGCTGACTTTCAACTGCCTGATAAGGAACTCTTGCTTAGGTAGTCTCTTGCTGAAACGAATGTATTCTTCTTCAGTCAAATCTTCAACATTCTTGATTTCACGATAGAAATTACCATAATGCCACGCTGCCTGCGCATGACCATTCTTATCATTGACAATGTAATATGATGGTGGTGGTATAAGACCATCATTTATAGCATAAGCTATGCGCATCTCAGCATCTGGTTCATCAATGTCAACAACGATAAGACCTGAAGAGATAATGTAATCACGATACTCAATGAATGGGTATGATTTCAGTCTCTTATATGAGTACAATTGGCATGTGCGTTCAGATTTCTTACCACGAGCTAAGCGTACCTCGCCAGCACCACGGATTATGCCAAGTGGGTCTTTAGAAGGGTTAATACCAGTAGCCTGAACATAACCATGGATAGGGGCTTCATCTGGGAAACCAGCATCTACAGTCCATTGATTCGCATTAGCTGAAAACATGTGTTCATTCCTTACTGACTAGCGTGGTTAACTGTTATAAGCCTAACTTGCTAACTCACCAGCAATGATATCACACCAATCAATTTCATAGTCAGATTCTAAATACTACTCTATGATGAAAGTATATGTTATACCAAGTTAATTGACTAGAATGAAGGTTCCTACCTAGCAATTACTACTTAATTAGCTTGATTAGACTAGCTTAACCTAGCTCACTACTAGTAATGCTAGCACATGTTAACATGATAACAAACAAAAATAAGAATAAATATTATTTATTTGATTGATAAGGTAAACCAGTTAGCTCTAAAATACTATCAGTTCTCTAAAGATTATAAGTTAAGTGAAGAGCTAATAAATGTTAAGCTAGTTGATGCTCATTTATCATTAGGGGTGGTGCTTATAATGGATTGAAATTAAACAAAAGCTTATCACTGTCATCAAATCATATGTTGTACATGAGAGCGCACACATGTTAACAGTCTTAGCTAGTGCTAGCGGCTAATGCTCACTTACTGTGATTAGTGTAGGATTGTTAGCAGTGTGTACATCATAAGAACCAAAACTTAACTTATGATGATAGTCCTAGTTAATCGACTTGCTAGCATTGCAAGCAGCTTATACTACTACTGGATTGCATACTGCTGCTGCTTGACTTGCTTGCAGTGCTGACTTGCTGCCTGTATGCTGTCATACTGATGTGATGTAATGCTAACAATGCTAACTCAATGTAATGTTCTATTACTATTGAGTGATTGTAGGCATTGAGTTAGTGCAAGCATGCTAGCAGTGCTGCTGACTGTGCTACTGGGTTATTGTGTAAGTGTGTGAGCTAGCTGACTGGCACTGCTGATATGAGTGCTTGCACTGCTTGCATTCTGACTGAGCTGGATTGATTAGATGTTGAGGCGGGCTAGCCTAGGTTTGGTACTGCCAACAGAAGTAAATGTTTTCTTACGCCACTATACCCTGCTTGCTCTCAGGTGACACGGGCTAAATTATTGTTATATCAGTAAATATTCATTATTACTTTATTCACATATAAGCTTATTTTTTATAAAAGTAAAATGCAAAAATTATTACTACTTTAAAATAGTGTGCATTAGTGAAATGATACGAACTATGGATAACAATTGCTGTCATATCTTACTGTTAAAATTTATTAAATTAAACTACATCGTAAGCACTGCTCACAATTTTCATTATTCATTATTATTTATTCTATGAGAGTAATAAGTATTGTTATAGAGTATACATCAGTTCATGATGATTCTGTGTGCAATTATTTTATGCTTTGATTAATAGTTATTAGCTTAAGTATAAGTGCAATGTTAGAATTTATATGTTATATACCTCTATATGGCGTTTTAAGGGGTCATAGAACGATTAACCTGGTTAACAGGTATAAAAAGAGTATCATGATAATTATTTCAGACCGTTAAAGAGCAAATTATATCAATCTGTGCAATTTACCTAAATTTACTTTTTTATAGCGCACCTCAAATTAGCCTAACCCACTTAACCTAACTTATCATGAGAGAGATGCTGCCAACAATGTACACACATATCCATAAATAAATTACACCTTGGATGAATCTAATTCATATTAACAAGCAAGTAAAACACTATAATAGTCCTACTATAAAATAATAAACTAAAAATCACCATAGAGTTATTCATTTGTATACAATACGCAATGCATACTCAATACCTAATTCATTTCATACAATGATGATTACACTTATACTAATCCTGACTGCTAGCAATGCATGATAAACACTAGAGACTCTGCACAACAGCAATGAACTATCATAACAATGCCATTACCATTACCATTACCAATGAATCTGTTCACATCTGTTCACAATATGCCAGCAATAGCTGTAATCAGAGCGAACAATGCTACAGTCATTCATAGCAGCCAGCGTAAGAAGTAAGAGGCTGCATACTTACATGCTGGCATTGTGTACTCACTGTGAACAACACTGCTTACAAGTCTGACATTCACTGTCAGAGACATATGCAACAACAGTGAATCCCAGCGGCTCTGAGACTGCATACAATGCTCGCACAGCTGCTATCAGATTAGTGAGTGATGCGCTGGTGTTCTCTCACTGACTGTTATCTGTTGTGCTGTATTCTTGTTCACAATTGCTCGCATCTAAGCTGCTTGCTTGATGTAGTTGCTGATACTGAATACTGAATTGCAACTGCTAGCACTGTGAACAACATTGTAGACACTGTGAGTTAAGTGAGAATGAGATGAGAGTTGATATGAGCAGCACAGCATTGTGTTGTTTGTTAATGTTTTCTTACGCCACTATACCCTGCTTGCTCTCAGGTGACACAGTGTAAAATATTGACATTACAATTATACTATGCTAGCATTGTTAATATATTTATCAGCATAGATATGAAATTACCACTATGAATGGAGCTATAAGTTAAATCATGATAACACTGCTGTCTGATGAGATAAAAAAGATTCAGAATGAGGTTAAAACCATTGATGATGATTTTAAGAAATCTTTTATTCTGAATGTGCTGGATACTGGTAGTCTTAATAATATTAGTATTAAATGGTCTCATAATGGTGCTTTTAAAACAAACCGTAAGGAACTTATGAGACAGATTAAAAGAGGTCGTAATTATAAGAATGACTGGTTATTTGATGCTGTTAACTGCATAATCTGGATACAGGAACTCAATCGATTCATAAAAAATGATAATACTGAATTCACTGCTGATGATTTCAAGCATGTTTACACTCTCATACGCAGTAGTTATAATTCAGCAATGTACGCATGGAGATGGATGCAATCAAGATATCAAATATGCCGTAGGTATGATGATGAATTACGCATACCAATGACAGCATCAATGCTAGCAGCTTATGAAGCATCACTTAAAATATGCGAGGCTCTTATTCAAGATGAATTACCAAGTTATTCATTCACAGCGCGTAATAGTCATAGGATGCTTTCTAAAACTGATACAGATGGCAGGGTGGGGCTTGTAGGCGTGGATGCACTTGCAAACGCAACTGTGAACATGATTAGCACTGGTTATCCAGTTGAATTCATAAAGGAATCAGCACTTATTGATAGTGATGATGATAAAATTCCTGATACTCATGATAATAAGAATGCTTACTTAGATTGGAATAAAAGCATGACAGCTATCCGTAAATCATACACTGATTCTCTTATGCTTAGAATGTTATACATCGCTGGTCATATGAGGCATGATAAGAATGATAACATTATCATGCAATCATATGCTAGTGATGAAAAGGTAAAAGAATGGATTACTACGCATGATAATAATGTTCAGACTGAATCAATAGAAAATAAATCATCTGAATCATCAGAGAAAATAGAAACCATCAAAGAAAATAAGTGAATCAGTAGCATATTAGAGTGAGATTCTAATATATGTGAAAAAATTGAATTCAAATAGGTTAATTAAGGCACTGTTCATGTATGCAGTGCCTTTTATATTTTTGCTAGGCGCTTAGCTGATTGATTTATAAAAACTGCTGTAGCACTAGGATTACCACTACCTTTAGAATGATTGATTTTATTATTTTCACACTGTGTCACCTGAGAGCAAGCAGGGTATAGTGGCGTAAGAAAAACAATTATAATCCAACATTATTACTAATCATTACTCAGCGATTCAGTGCTGTCATCAGTGCTATCACTTTGATTTAAACTTGGAGCGAGTCAGCTTATCGACCAGTGCGAGCCAGTGAGCTGGTCGGTTCCTTTGAAGGTTGCAGTGCCTACATCACAGCGTGAGCAACATCAGCCATGCACTAGCATATGAAATGCGAATGTATACATGATGTGAACACTACTGTTATCAGTGCTGGTTCTCAGTGCTATCACAGCCCCAGTCCCAGGTTTAGAACTAATAACAATACTAAGTGTATCTGTGAGATACTTATCTCTATAGTGCTAGCAAGCATTTATTAATCACACTTACTACTGGTTAATCTAAATTACTGTATGCAAGTTGTTAGCATAAGATGGTTCATCAGCTGTAAGAAATGCCATCATATCAAGTAATTACAGTTGATACCAGTCAGCAGTGAAGCTAACAATACAATCATATCAGCATTTTCTTATTTTATTTTTACTGGCATTACAAGCAATAATTAGCTTGTGTCACCTGAGAGCAAGCAGGGTATAGTGGCGCAAGTAATTCATAACCAACAAGACCAACAAGCATTGCTTCACTACTTCAACTCACTGACAGTCAACTAGATTTTAGTTAGCTTTAGTCAGCAGTCAACCCAGTAGCTAGTGCCAAAGCAAGCTGCAAATGCTGATTGATGTTAATGAAACCATTGTGTATACAATTTGTTAGCATTTAACTTAGTATTGACTTACAAGTTGCATGTTGCATTGAACGCACAGATTGTGAGTATCCATTAGCACATAGTTTGTAAGTGTAAAATGTGCTCACATGATTTATAAGAAACTCACTACTTCATTGTGATAAATCAGTATTGCAATTGTAGTCTAATAGTAAACAGTGAGCTATAGTCAATGCGCTTACTTTATAGTATGTTAATACTATATGTAATCATTTTTGTATACAAGTTAACATTACCACTTTAATGAGTGATTAAATGAGTGCTTAATTTTATATTTCATGAAATATAATGTGGGTACTTTTTGTAATAATTAAATTTGCTAATTTCGATTTTAAGAGCAATTTTACCTGTTTTATGAGTAGTCAGTCATAAACGCGGTTTTTACCATTTTTCAAGAAATTAGGCATCCAGCAAGACTGATAAATCAACCATTCTGGATGGCATCGATTCTGAGCAAAAAGTCATACTTAAAAAATATCAAAATATTACTGGTAAACTCAGTATAAGATAAAAAGTAAGAATTTAAACAGCATTTTCTTTCTATTAAGAATGTAAATCAAATCATTGATTCAGAACTGTTTTTACACCCGTGTCACCTGAGAGCAAGCAGGGTATAGTGGCGTAAGAAAACAATTACGATTCAACATTGTAATTAACTCAATCGCATTACTTTCATTCAGAGCTAGCTTTTACAAAACTAAATCCAAAATTACAAGTAAGTCTAGGACAGTCAGCCGGATTGTGCTACAACTGCAATCAATTAGTGATAAGCTAGCACAGCAGCGAGCAGCACATAAGACACCATGAAGCATGAATGAAAACAACATGTGTACACTACTATAAAACTAGCATAAACTACAGCGCTATCAGTCATAGTTCAGTGCTATCACAGCCTCAGTTTAGAACTGATAACAATAAACTAATCAAGTGCATCCAATAACCACATCCAGTGCGAGCCAGTGCCTACAGTGATTATATTTATTACCAATGCTATAATAATCACACATACTGCTGACAATCTAAGTTATTGTGTACAGTTTGCTAGCATGAATTGTTCACATCACCAGTTGCATTTGTAAGCAGCATAACAGTTTGCTTACTTAAGTTTATACCAAACAGGCATTGCAGTCATGTCAATATTTATCCATTATTATTTCTTATTTACTTGCATTATCAGTAATAAATTATGTCGTGTCACCTGAGAGCAAGCAGGGTATAGTGGCGTAAGAAAAAATAAAACAAACCAGCGTGCATGTATCGCTCGCTGGCTCGCACACTAACTTATCCAACAAATCAGCTATGCTTACATGTGTACAAAAGTTAACAATCAGCCAACTACCAGAATCATCAAGCAAAAAGAAAACCAATCCGACTAATTAGTTAGCTATGCCAGCATGTGTACACAATCCAGCAATCAGCCAGCCAACTGTCGGAACCAGACCAGCGAACAAGCAAGCTCACAGCCATCAGTCAGCCTACGCCCACATATGCCTACACACTCTCACAGTTAGCAGTTAGCCTGCACTTGCATATCTACACACTATAATCACTGTCAGCAAGAAGCACTCTGACACACTGTTGACATAGCTACAACATTACATTGTGTATGCACTGTCTAACACTACACTGAATACATACACATACACAGTCAGCAACAATTCATCACACAGCTAGCTATTAGTGATTGATAGCTCACCAATCACTATTACATAGTTGGTTAATCAATGCTTTCACTTAATGATGCGATGATAAGAGTTAGATACTAAACTGACTGTCATCTTAGATTAGATATGAAACTATGTAGTATGCATGATTATGGCATTAGCCATGCTGTGGTGATATGAATCAAATCATTTTAACAACACAATGCCTCATATCACAATCTTTCAACCAAACAAAACAATAATGATTACATTGTGGTAAGCAATGACTACACTGATATTGCTCGCACAATTAACATCTACATACAATGCCATCAAATAGAATGAATACTTATGAATACTTGCTAGCTTATCACAACAAGACGCTTAATCATGTATACAATGTGAGTATAGAAGATAGACTAGTGCTAAACAGTTTATAAAATCACCCACTCTTGCTAAAAAACTATGCATCATACTCAGTGAAAATAAAACAATGCGCACAATCTGTTAAAATAAGCAATGGTAATCTCATGTGTGCATAAATTACACTGATTCATCAATGATTTTCATCATAAATAATGATATTACACTATCATGACTTCACCACATGATGACAGCATAATCAACACAATTACTACCAGTGCCAACACAGTAAGCACCAATGATGACAGTACTCAAGATGATAAAAAGCCATTAACCACCACAGCAATAGGCACTGATGCTTCATCAGTAGCAAATACTACAAATGCTAACACTGCTACGCATCATATGGTTAATAACCAGGTTAGCACTAATAGTGCAAATGCAAGCACTGCCAACAGTATGAGTGATAAGATGGATAAGATAAGTGATACTGCGCTTACAAGCAATCATAGTAATCCTGATAATGCTAACATGGGTGCAATCATAGATACTGCTGATAGCGGTGATGTTCAGAATACTGTTAGCACTGATAGTGATGACATTGATGATAGTCATATCCCACTGTCAATTAGATTGTATGCTAATCTGATGACTTGGATGCAAACAATCCCTGATAAGTTTAGAAAATGGGCTTCAGATGATAATAAGAATAAAATAGACAGGGATAGAAAACTAGCATTCATACTGACACCTGTATTCCTATTCATCATCTCTAATTTCTTTAGCCTGACAGTCAGTTATATTGTTATCTTCAGTTTCATGATGCGTAATCATCTGTCATTCAATGATGCCATCAATCCAGCAAGTGCATTCTATAATAAATACTTAGGTATTATCGTTGCAGTCATCGCTATGTTCACAGTCATGTTCTCACCTGCTGTCAAGGATGTTCTGAGTTATAATGGTGGTTATCATGCGAGTCTGAAGCCTGATAAGTTAACTGCTGACATGCATACAAAGGATAGTAAGCGTGCCATTATAATGACATTGATAATAGGTGTGTTCGGTGGCATGCTGGTTTGGATTATTCATACGCTGCTGATTAACGGTCTGGTAATGCTTGGTGCTGATGGCGTGGCGGTTGATTCTAATACTTCTAAGACTGTTGTTGGTGGTTTGGAATCTTCAAATGGTGGTTCAACTAGTGGTGCTGATTCGTCATCTGGCGCTGCTATTGGTTATAGTACTGTTGGCATTGTTATCAGTGTAGTTTGGTCTATTCTGATTAGTCCGTTTTTTGAAGAACTTATTTATAGGGGGTTTATTTCGAGGTCGTTAGTTGAGTCATCTTTCATGCGTAATAAGAGCACTGGTAAGCGTTCAGCATGGCAGTCTCTTATTGTTTGCATTATCTGTGGGTTATGGTTTGGTGTAGGTCATATTACTGGTGCTGATAATATGAGTAAGACAGTGTTCCTGGTTGTGTTCATGACTTGTTTTGGTGCTGTGCTGACATGGTTATCATGTGTGAAGTATAAGTCAATATGGCCTGGTTTACTTGTGCATATTACTTATAATCTGGTATCACTCGCACCATTATTATTGGGATTATAAGCAATACTAAATTTTACTAGGCTATCACTAACTAGCCTATTAACTTTAGTTATGAGTGTTTACACCATTACTAGTTTACTAATCCAGTTAGCTAATTAACTGTTGTTCACATTGCAAAAAGCTATTTATCATTTAATTTGTTAACAGCATTGTAATCATGTGAACATTGATGCGATAGGTTTTTAGACTATTCACCTACTATTTAGGTTAGCTATATATAAAATCAATAAATACTGTTCATAAGCATCAAGCTATCTTAGCAAATTATTATTTGATTTAGCAGTGTTTTTTGTAATCAAATGTAGTAAATGCAAATGCGCTTTTAAGCAAATCGCTTGCTAATTAAGGATATTGCTAGTTAGCAAATGTGTGCATTACAAATAAACTAATAAAACTGCTAGGCTTAATTATTCTCATGCTGGCATGTATACAATAAATGCTTACATGAACCTACATGCAATACTAATCATGAGGTGATACTGTGTAATCAATGATTACAATCACAGCATGCATTAGTTAATAGGTATGATGGTATGGATTCATTACATAGTGAATTGTAATCATTGTTGATTACAATAATGTAAGCAATATGCATGCGATTACGATTTCTAAATTTTATACATACTGATGATATTAATTAGTGCTAGCAAATTGTATACACTTTCACTAGCAGGAATTTCACACGCATTTTAGTAGCATTAACTTATTATTATTTATTCACAGCAAATTAACACCTACTGATAAATGCTAAATCATTATAATAATGCGAATGGATAAGATAGTGCTCACAAGTTGTGTACCAATTGCTAACAGCCTGTTGTGATTGCAATCAATTAGTGGTTAATATAGCTAGCAATGAAGCTAATCTGGTAAATTGTCAACATCATGTAAGTATAACTAATACATATAAGTTAGCAATGCTTCATTATCATGATTAACAGAATTAACAGTGCTAACACTTGCTTGCATAATCAAAGTTCACTAAAAGTGTGAAGCTGGTGGTTAAATCATTAGAAATACTTATAATACTTATAAAATGTTCGCAATATGATAATAAGTATGGTATCATTGATAGTATGATTAGTAATGAGAATGGTATTCATGTCAGGCTGGATGATGATAATGATAATATGCTTATCATATCACTACCTGAATCAGCTCATAAGTATGGTTTGGATTTAATACCTACTTACATGCCACTGGCATCCACTGCTGATGAGCCTTACAAGTGCAGGCTTAAGGCTACACCTATTACATCAATGAGCATAACACAGCAGTTATACAAAGCCCGCCATGAAATGAACACCAAGGTAGCATTTGATAAACCCGCATCATCACTAATCGTATCCAACATTAACCAGCTACCAAAACCAACCATGTATGTCAAGAACGGTGGCGTATATGTCATGATGCCTCATACACCAATGTGGGATGATGTATGCAGAAAAGCAGGTGCAACACTCAGAAACGATGGGTCAAGGAAGATACCACCAGCAAGGCTACGGGACTTCGCAGCTCTAAATGAAATGCTACCAGAACCATTCAGAGCAAAAATGGATAAACAAGTCTATGACATGCTACACGCACCCATACCAGCACCATATGATGGTTCAGATGAATCACTAAGACATGTCAACTTGGATGCACTTGAATACATTCACCAAGACTCACAACCATGGTCAATGCGCAAGAAAAAAGACAAACCAATGTCTGATAAACTACAAGCAATGGGTTATAATAACCTACATGACCTTATAGTACGCCCACCGATTCGCTACATTGACAGAAGCCAGTCAATGCAAATAGGTGACCTCATAGAAGGTGAACATGCAACCATTGAATGCAAAGTAATAGCAATCACACAAAAAACAGACAAACTATGGCTGCTGACAGTTGAAGACACCAGCGGTACCACAATGGATTGCAGTTTCTTCAACGGCTCATTCCTACAGCATGTTTACCAACCAGGTGATAAAGTCATCATTGATGGTGTTTACAAACCATATCATGGCTGGAATGGCATCCAACCGCAGATGGATCATCCGATGATTGATTTTGCTGACATTGACACCATGCCAGTGATTCCTATTTACAGGCAATCTGGTAAGAATGGTGTGAACTCACTCATGATAATGAACTGTGAGCGAGAGCTTGTTGACAGACTAGGTGATTACCATGGTGCCAGATGGATTGAAGATGCATACATGAATGCTGATTTAAAGGATAATGATGGTAATGAAATACCTATCAGTAATCGTATGCCTTATGGTAAAGCATTGAAAACAATGCATGCACCAGCTACAATGGATGAACTGAATAAAGCGCATGATTCGCTTGCTTTCAGTGAGCTTGTGCAGTTGATGGTTATCATAGAGGATTCTAGGCGTGGGTTGAAGCCTACAATGGGTATCAGTATGAAACCAACTGGTGTTCTTACTAAAGCGTATATGGATTGCTTGAAGTATAATCTTACTGGTGCGCAGTCTAGGACACTTAAGGATATTGATGCGAGGTTGCGGGCTAAAACTCCAATGCATGCATTGCTGGTTGGTGATGTTGGCAGTGGTAAAACGACAGTGATTCACATGGCTGCATTGAAAGCAGTTGAATCAGGTTATCAGGCTGTTATTTGTGCGCCTACTGAGATACTTGCTACTCAGTTGTATGATGTGTTCATGGGTATACTTGATAAGATGCCATTGAGTGAGCGTAGCATGATTCATCCAATTCTTCATGCTAAGTATAAAGGTAAGGGTTCAACGCAGCGTAAGAGGGATAATGTTAAAGCCATAGCTGATGGCACTGCTAACATTGTCTTCGGTACACACGCTGTGTTCTCTGATAAGTTGAAGTGGCATAACCTGGGGTTCGTTGGTATCGATGAACAGCATAAGTTCGGTGCTGAGCAGCGTACCAAGCTACTTGGTATCAGGGATGATGGTAGGCAACCTGATATGCTGATGCAGACTGCGACCCCTATACCACGGTCTATTGCTCAGATGTATTATGGTGACATTGCTTACATGAGGCTGGATGAATTACCTGCTGGTAGGCTACCTATTAAGACTGAGTGGGTTAAGATGAAGGGTCAGCAGTTGTTGGATGATGCTGATAATGACATTTGGTGTGATGTTATGAATGAAGTGAGTGATGGTCATGGGACTTTTGTTATCTGTCCGATGGTTGAAGATAACCCGCGTCAGGCTGCTGCCAGTGTTAAAACAGCATATGAGCGTGTTAAGAGTATACTTGGTTTGACTGCGAAAGTCGGGTTGGTGTATGGTTCTCAGGATGCACAGGAACAGGCTCAGATGATTGATGATTTTAGGACTGGTAAAATTCAGGTACTTGTTGCATCATCAGTGGTTGAAGTTGGTGTATCGTGTGAGAAAGCAACGAGAATGATTATACTTGATGCTAATCGCTTTGGTTTAGCATCATTGCATCAGATTCGTGGCAGGATTGGTCGTGGTAATCTGCCATCAGTGTGCTGGCTTGTTAGCATGGCTTTCACTACTGATGCTCAGAATAGGATGCAAGCGATGACTGAGACTTTGGATGGCTGGAAGTTATCACAGAAGGATTTAAGGAATCGTGGCTCTGGTACCGTGTTCGGTGATTCACAATCTGGTGGTAGTGATTTCTTGTTTGCTGACCTGGTTGATAATGGTAAATGGATTGGTGAAGCACGCAGGATTGCATTAGAAGAGCTAAAGAGTGATAATGCTAGTGAGGCATTGAGGGATAGTATGAATTGGTTTGGTTTAAAGGATGGTGATACTATCCTATCCTAGACTAAATGGTGAGATACTATCCTAGTAGACTAGTTGTTAGACTTATCAACCATAGTTAGGATTATTCACTTTTACTGATTTATTAGATAAACATGCATTACTCACTCATGTAATGCACTTGTTAGCACATGCTAGCAGTTTTAGCTATAAAAATCATACTGGTTTCTAATAATGCTTAGTCTGTCTGACAGCCACGCATGATTAGAATTGTGTTGTTAACCATGATAGTGTTTATGTTTGGTATATTGTTATCATGCTAGCATGTGAAATCATATTACAGTCTTACTAGCTCTTTATTGTTAACTTTGATGATTGATAGTGTAGTGTGATTGTTATCATTGTTCTAACCAGTTTCTTATTCTATTGTATTTCATCACATATAATTCTTAATAATTATTTTGTATATTGTATACATTTTGCGAGCAATAAATAAATTCTCTATCTTTTATAAAGTAAAGATAAAGGTTAGTGTGAGTTGGCATATGAGAGATATATTTATATTACTGTTAGTTCACTTGTATCTGTGAATTGCTATGATAATCTCAGTGCTAAAATTCATTTTGATTATATTGCTCGCATTTTGTATACATATGACAGATTCTGATTCTATTATTCTTAGTTGTGATTGATAAATAAAGTTTATGTTTATTGGTTTATTATCAGCAATTGCTTGCATTGTTAGGATTGTGTGCAAAATTTTATAAATTGGTTCAGTTAACTATAGAGATGGCACAGATGTTAATAAATTAGTTTGTAAACATAATGAATACTATTGAAAGCATCTCAGTATTTAGTATGAGTGATTTTTTATTGTTTACAAATTTGTTTGCAAATTGTTATCAATTATCATAAGCATTCATTGCTTGTTTTATGGTGCTAATAGGTTAAGTGTCGCTGGTGGTTTTATATTTGTATGAAAATGCTAATTTCGATTTTGAGAGCGATTTTACCTGTTTTATGACTGACTTTCATAAATGCGGTTTTTAACGATTTTCAAGAAATCCGTCATCCAGCAGCACTGATAAATCAGTCATTCTGGATGGCATCGATTTTAAGCAAAAATAATAATCATAATAAAACACAATTATAAGCATAAAATTTGGTAAACCCGCATAAAGTGATAAAATTGCATTATCCAACTATTTTATTTCATTGTCTTAAATTAAATTGTATGAACTCTATTTAAACGTATGAAATTTTATGCACTATAAATGCACGGCACGCATTCTTGCTAACTAATGCATACATGATTGTTATCAATTGTTAGTAATTACAAAATAATGATAGAGATAGAGCTGCTCTAATCCATACTTGTTATTGTTCATATGAATAATAAAACCATATATAACTATATACTTGCATACTAAACAGGTTAGTTTATCTTAATTTCATAATTCGTAAACTAAATCATTATCCATATTAATCTTGCTAAGAAATCCATTACTAAACTGAATCATTACCAATTCACATCTTATATATTAATTATCTTAATCTGACTAAGAATACATTATCAATCATACTATTCATAATCATAATCTGAATCTAAAAAATGAAAATGAGATTTGCATTATAAGAGTAATCATGTTATAGTATTAGTATGATGATTATAGATAAACATGATTGGGATATGATTAAACCGCATCTTAATGATGGAGGTAATGGCAGTATCTATGCAATAGAGAACTTTGTTCTAAGCAATGAATTTAACCTAACCGCTATCAGAAGAATACATACGGATTATTATGATAATGTTGTACTATGGAATATAACACGACTATTCCAAGCAATGCTTGACAGCAGCTATCCAGTTGAATACTGCATTGAACAACTGAAAACATACCTACAATCAACACATGGTGTAGGCATGGATTCATACGCTTGGTCACCACCAACACAAATTTTTGGTGATTTCGAGTGATAAACACAGCACAACCAGCATAAATAATGCTGAAATAAGTAAGAAAACCATATATTTTAACCCAAAGCCCATGCTATTATGGTAGCATGGGCTTTATGATTCCTAATATAATATCACTTGATAGGAAGAAACACCCACGCATAACAATAGCATCCGTTAACTTCCCAGCCTTCATACTACTACAAACCATACTATCAATAGCTGTTGGCATAGCTGTATTCACTGTATGCACCATACTAATACTACTCATTAACCACATTGGACTACTAGACACCATAAACAACCTACTAGGTTCAACAATGGTTAACTTCACTGTCAACAAGCTGATTCAACTGAGTGCATTGTTCGCATGTGCTGTAGCAATAGCACGAGTACTATTTGAAATGATACTACTCTTACTGGTTAATGCTTCACTGCTGATGATAGGTGGTCTTCCATTAAGATTATATGAAGATGAGCAATCAGATAAGAATAAGAAACTTGATAAGAAACCAAGTAATAATCAAGAACCAGACACAACCACACTAACAGCATCTTCACCAGCAACTGCAAGAACCATTGTTAGCACTACTGCCAGCAATACTGTTAACAATGCTGACACTACTGTTAACAATGCTAACAGCACTTCATTAAGACAGTATAATCATTCATTGGATAGAAGAAATATAGCATTAGCTAATAACAGTAATCCAGTCAATGTTAATGATAATACTGATTATACTGAGTATGAAAAGAAACAGCAAGCACAGTCAATCTTACGAAAGCTACATGATAATGCCTGATAGAAGAAAAACAATGAAAATGAAGCATTTGAAATCATCATCACTCACTAGTAGTGATACTAATGATTTGAATGAAGATATCATGAAGTATGAATTATCCAAGCCAATTGATACTATGGTTATCACATTTAACATTAGTATACTTGTTAGCAGTGAACGCATATTGCTGGTGAAGTGCCAGGATATAGCATCGCATAGGGGGTTGAAAGCTGCTCTTACTCATGCTGATGATATGTTTGTTAACATTGAGTTCATGCGTGCGCATCGTAGTAATACTGATATGGATTTCATGCTCGCAGCTGAGGATGTGTTTGACCAGTTGATTGATTACACGCCTAGGATAGAAGTACATACAAGCATGCTTGATTGAGTGATTTAGTCTGACTATATGTGAGCATTGAGTAAAAGCCAGCCTATTGTGAACACTATCTTAATCTTATAAGGTAGTAATGCAAACATTGATTGCAGTTGTATGCATATGTAAATCAATGATAAATCAAAGATGGCTCATAAGAATTTATAACTACTATTAAAAGTAGTATATACACTATCATGGTTAGAGACTTGCACTATCATGGTTAAAGAGTGTGTATTCTGGTTCGCTATCACTAAACTAAAACATAAATGCCATTGTTAGGATAACATAAACATAGAAGTATATAGGATTACAAAGAATATGGATGATTTCAATAATATGAATGATAATGATTACAATGATGATTACTATGACCCTGATGATCCTGATGAGATAATGAACCAGCAGGATGAAGTATTCCTACATGATGGCATGCATACACTGGATGATGATGGTCTGGATGCTATAAGTGATAGTGATGATGACGATGAAACCAGTGATGGTGATGATGTTGATGATAATAGGTTTAATTCTGTTAGCAAGCAGCAATCAGCGCTATCAAAGGATGAGATTGAAGAATTATCCAAGTATGGACCATCTGGTGCAAATTTCAATAATTACCGTAATATTGAGAATGAACGCGGGTTCAGTGGTTCCAGGCATGATTTCAAACGCACTAAACCATTATACACTGATGAGCAATTCCATGCCCAGCCACTTGATCTCCGTGTTGCATTGATACTATCGGATGGTCAATGGTATGATTCTGAGAAATTGCGTAAACTATGCAGGCATGATGACATTCAGGACATTCAGGACATAGTTGATGATATGCTTGAGCAGGATATGATAGTCGCATCTGATTCTGGTGAATCATATAGGATGACTTATAATCAGTTATATGATTGGAGAATGCATCATGGTATACCATTGGATGCTCAGATAATTCAGAGTATCCTGTACCCCCGTCTTATTACCATTGGTTCTAAAACGGTTACTGAGCAGGAGGTATTCCTGCCTGTTAAGCGTCATAAGTTTGGTAGTGTTAAGTTCACCTTGCGTAATGATGCTGACATTGATGACATTATTGATAACCTGGGTTATATTGGCAGGTTCGTGCAGATAGAATTACCTTATAGGTGGGCTGTTATCTGCCTGTCAGCTGATTGGGCTAAGAAGAAACTTGAGGCTTATGAGCGTGAGCGTGGTGGTAAGGGTCATGTTTTTGTTGATACCAAGCATGATAAACCTAGTATTTATAATAATGGTTTACAGCGTGACCTTAATGAGATTGACCCGCGTGCTATTGACCAGATAGTTAGGTTCTATCAGACTTTCCAGACTACTAGTGCTAATGGTGAGCTTAGACCTGCTATTTTACAGCAGTCATCTTATAAGACTTTACAATTGTATTTGAATGATTGCAAGAATGATAGTGGTGTACTGGTGCAGTTGAATAAATGGATAATTGATGCTATTCAGCATTATGATGAGCGTTGTGGTTCACCATTTGCAGCGTATCTTACAATGGTTGCGAATAGGCGTGTTAATGATATACCTAAGACTATTATAGGTGATGAACTTGCTGAGTTCCAGAATATTAAATCCAAGGTAGTGAAATCACTTAATAAGGATAATGGTGAGGGTGAATGGTATAGCACTCAGCAAATAGTTGAGCGTATGCATCGTGATTATCCTAATTATGACATAACTGAAGATAAATTCAATAAGCTAGATGATGAATTGTCAACATGGAAGCAAATGAAGCACATGGATGGTTTACAGTGGGATGAGACTGGTGAAGAAAAAAGATTCAAACCAAGTAATACTGTGAATTCCATTGACATGCAGCATGATATCACTGATACTGTGAATGAGCGTAATGCTAATGTTAGCCGTATACAGCATGCTATAGTGCAAGCTGCTATCCTATCTGATAATACAAGGGATGCTAGGTTGATGCTTATGATGCTTGCTAATTCATCATCATTGGGTTCAGCTTTGATGAATTCAATGTCAGCATTGATAAGTGATGATTACAGGGATTCACTGGCAATGGCACTGGCTCATGTGAAGTATGAGTGAGAGTGCTAACACTATAACTAAACTAGTTCACCTGGTTAGAGTTAGTTAATGCTGATAAAATGCTAGCATTATGCTGACACATCAGTGATTGCAATCATACTGCTAGTTTTTAGTTTGTGGTTAAAAGTTAAGTTTTCACATGCATACATAAGCAATAAGTAAAAAATCAATTGCTCGCAGAATGCTAGTATTGTTAATTGATTTTGATGGTTAACAATATATTATGGTGTTCTGTGAGCATTTTTGCATGTGTACGACGTATCCAAATGATTGTGTTATTAAAGGTTGTGAAATTTGCACACTTTTAGTAATTACAAGTTAACAAGATGAGCTAGTCAATTACTGTAGTTAGTATAAATTTGCATTTGTAAACATAACATATGCTATCAGTTAGTGAATGTAATCATTTGTTTACATCATGCACACAGTTGAAACATGGTGGCATTACAGTGCAGTATTTGTTTGCATGAATACAATCCATCATTATTAAGTAATTGGTAAGCCTATAGGCTAAAAGGCTAATGAATCCTAGATAAATTATCATAATGCTTACAATTGCTAGCAATATTTAGCTGACACCATATCTGACATATGAATTATTACAAGCGGTTCATTGTTTCACTTGGTTAGTTGTGGTGCTAGCAGTATTGTAAGCATAATTTATCATTATATGAATTAATTACCACTAACTACATCGTTATAAGCAAGTATAATGTTAGCAAATGTAAGCAAATGCTAGCATAACTATCTAACTGCCATCTTATGTAATGGTTTGTTAAATTAGATGGTTTATTCTTATTATGATTGCTGGCAGTGCTTACAGATTTATGTATATTAGCAATATGCTTACAATCTTGCTAACAGTGCTAGCACTAGTATTGGTTAGTATCATTATTTTTTACCTATGCTTGCATGATTTCATATAGTAAGTTAGTGCTAGTTATTGTGAGTTTTTATTATTGAATATTATTCAGTGCATGGTTTCACTATTGGTTTTAAGATATTACTTAATAAGTAATTAATATCCTAAGTCTAAATAGGCAGGATGGCTTTAGTTGTAGGAGTTTTGTTGTATGGCTGATGATATACGCGAAAAATACACGCTAGTTAAAGATTTAAGCAAAATCTATTACATGCGCCGGTTGCGTGACCTCATCCATAGTTTCTCAAGCTATCATCTTGAGAACATACCAATACCAAGTGTTTACTCACTGATTGATGACAATTACAGGGCAATTGTATGCAGTGAAACCAATCTGAGCACAGGTGAAACAAGCTGGAAATCAGCTATACTCTTTAGAATAGTCAGAGAACGCCGTGCAATATGGCACACTATAACAACAGTTGATTACATTATCATCGACCCATCCAAGAAAAAAGCCTTCAGCTCAATGTCAACTAGTCTGAGAATGCTCTCACAGTTTGTTGAGAAACAATCTAAAGCCAGCCGTTTAGACCTGGTTGTTAGATTGGATACTCAAATGAATGCAACCATGTACCTACATGCTCGCAGAAAACTACTCATGGAGGGATTACAGGATTTAGGTGATGGGTTCTCATTCATGAAACGACTGAGGGACATTGACCCTGAGACTGGTAAGAATCGTGTCATGGCACCATTACCATACTTAGGTGATGCTGATGTTGAAGGCATGCATCCATTAGTGCAATCAGCCATTCTGCCTAAGCGCCGTCAGAATGGTGGTTTGCTGACATTTGTTGGCAGGGTTAAGCGTTATAGTAATGAGTATAATAAAATATTTGATTTTTGTGAGCGTAATGCTGATTGGGAGCATCCAAGCCTGAATGATAGGGTTTCTTACATGCAAAGTGTATTCCCAGTTGGTAAAGGTAATATTAAGGATTATGTTGATTCGCTTACTGCTGATGCTCAGTTCCTTAAGCTGACTAACCCGAAAGGTAATATTGTTGCACTCATGGCTGCTATAGCTGGTTATAGTACACCAGCTTCAACACCGAAGGATTCCAATTGGATTAACCCAGAGCGTGTAGTGTTCATCCCTCTTGTGATGTGCCAGTCTGGTAGTAGGCGTAAGCTTACACGCGCTGGTTTCATGCAGATGCAGGAATTATACAGGGAGATGTTCTCAATATTGCAATCAGATGATAACAAGGATAGGTATGATATGGTTGCAGTCATGGTTGAAGAAGGCAGTGTTCATGCTGGTTTACTGCGCACTGTTGGGTTCACTAGGACTGCTACATTCCAGACTGAGAATGGTGAGACATTATCATATTATGCTATAATGTTGTAATATGTGATGCAGTGCTTTCTTATGATTTCTAAATCACACTAACACTACTGAGAAGTTAATTTGGTTTATTACTACTTATATACTAGCTTTAGTTTTGTTAACTACATATGTGTTAACTACTTATTATGTTTGTTTGCATTAGTGTTTGCATTAATGCCAGCAAGTGTAAGCATTAATGCAAACATTTTCATTATAAGAAGAAATAATTTACTTATGATTTGCACCATCATAGCTTAAAGACCGTGCATACAAAAACCAGTGCTAGTTCTGGTAATATAATTTGTTCTATAGGTTATAAGTCTGTATAACATTGCTAGCAAATGTTAACCCTGTTCACAATTAGTTAGTAATCATTTGCACATGTTAACAATGTTAACAAATAAAATAAATGATTTGAATTATTCATGAATTATTTTTTACATTCATGTGGTTTTAGTGTTTACAAATTTTAATGTTTACAAATGTAGACATTTTATTAGTGCTTGTTTTATGCAGCCTCATTGAAGATTCGCTGATATTACAAGTAATAGTAATGATGGTGCATTAACTTATTACTAATAAATATAATCAGAGTTCATGCGTGCAATCTTGCTAACAATGTCTTGCAGTAGCTAACAAGACTTGCATGAATACGAATTGCTAACAACTGATTACAATTTATGAGTAAGGTTAATGCGGATTTTTAGAATTATAAGGAAGATTAATGGCGGGTTCAAGTTCAACTGACAGACTATCATCAGGTGAGTATAAGTATCCTTTCTATCAACTTGCATGGGGATTAATCAAGAAAGCACTAAAAATACTAGGAACAGCATTACTACTTGGTTTACTTGTTTACAGTGCTATCGTGATGACAGTTGCAAGGTATGTTTACATTTATGAAGGTGAGGATTCCGGGTCTTATGTTCTAACCAGGAACCCAAGCACCGACATGCTACAGGCTGGTACACAAGTTGTATTCGATGTATCCAATACTAATGGTTCACCTAGCCTACTGGATTCAGCATCTGGTAAATTCCAGCTAGCGACATTACCACCTAGAACTATATCAGCTGGTGTGATTGAAGCTGGTCCTAATGGTAATATGGTGCTTGATGCTAACAATCGTGTAAGCATTAATGGTAAACAAACAGGACTTGTATTCTCAGATAAGAACATACCAGCTTGGGATGATAGGCACCTGGATAATCAATTCATTATCAAATGCCTAGCTGGTGATTGTAAACCTGGTGAATCATACTTGGTATCAGCTAAAGCCATAGCTGGTGAGATTGATAGTAAGAACAGTATGAAGGATATCGCTGCTGTCATTCCTGATGTTAAGAATAATACTGATTCTAACTCAAATACCACTACTAACAGCACTACTGCCAGTGATAATGCTGACAATGCTAGCAGTAATAAGTAATGATAACTAAATAGTAAGCAGTAATTTGTTATACGAGCACTTTACTTACTATCATGAGATTGATTACAAGTTATGTCAGCATGTTAACAATGATTTCATTACTAGATTAATCCAGTAAAAATTGGGTTTTCTTAATGTGATTAGTGTGAACATATGAATACATTACTGGCATGATATATAAGTTTTTTTAGGAGGATTTAAGGATTATGGCTGATTTGGATTTTGACCCGTTATTCGACCCTAGTATGCCTGAGAATGAGCGTGTTAGCAGAAAAGTTGAGCAGATGCCTAGCTCTCATAAGAACTCAAGATTGGAGCAGAATAGACATCATGCTCGTAAAGTCAGGGATGCTGGTTTTAATGCGATTAGTAAGTTCATTGGATTCATTGGTGTCATTGTATGCATTGCAGTTGTGCTAGCAGTAGCTTACTTCGGTTGGAAAGCCGCTGGATTCTAAAAAGTGTGCTAAAACATTTATGTATACATGTACTGATGCTTGACTTACACCCACACGGTTAAAACTGAGTGAAAATACTAGCACATTAATTTGTGATATCAGGTTGACTTAAAAGGTTAACCTGATTTATTTATATCTCTTTTTTATCATATGTGTTTGTTGACAATTTGTTCACAACGATTTAGACAGATATTCATAATAACAGCAGCCTAATAAGGCGGGATTCCATGGAAAACATAAGGATTCAATAAAATATGATAGCACGCCGAAATAATAAAAACCAGGATAATGACTTCCTGATACCAGAAGAGAATGAAGACATATCATTCTCAAACATAACATCACCAGCAAAAAACACAAGTGATAGCACTGCTAACACTACTGTAAACAATACAACTGCAACCAGTAGCACTAGTAGTGATGATACTACTGATACCACTGTAAGCAATGCTAATGATGATAACACTGTTAACACTGATAACACTACTAGTACTGATACTGATAAAGCTGCTGATGCTGATAAATCAACAACAGATGACAGCACTGACACCATACCTGATGAAAACAGTGATATAGCATATGTTGACACTGGCAGCATAGCTAAAGCAAAAAAGAATAAAAGAAAACAAAGAATCTTCATAATCATCGTAGCAGCAATCCTAGTTATACTACTAGTATTCCTAGTATTAGTGAAAGTAAACCATAAAGGAATCACTAAAAGCAATCAATATGCAAGCACTACTAACACTGCAAACACTGACAGCAGTAATGATAATAGTTCATCAGGAGATGATGCAACAAAAACCTACCTTGAGAACACACTCGGAGTGCCAGAATACTACTCACAAGCTCGTTCCAAGACTGTTAAAGATGATAAACTAAAAGCACAGGCTGATTCTGATGCAGTGGCTGGAGCGCCGGTTAACTCAATCGCTGCGTTAACGTCATCAGCATCAGACCCTGATTTCACTGATGACCCGGCTAAAGCCTACAATGATGATGGCACTCTGAATACACACTACTCATACTTATCCGCTGAGTATGTGGATGAAACCATCAGGGATGACATTGAACGCTTGGTGAACCCAGTTTATGGTGAATGGACTAAGACTCAGGATTCTGGGGCTGGTGGTGATGATTGGCGTTCTCTTGAAGACATGATGAGTGAGAATATGAAGAATAGTATTACTAATACTAATGTTCAATCAATATTACCGTTATATGCTGATTGGAATAGTGATGCCCGTGGTGGTGAATGGAATAATAAAATATTTGGTAAGCCAGCAGTTGGAATAGTAAACATGTATGATTGCAAGTATTATATTCAATCCGTGCAGGGTGATTATATAGAATGCACAGTGCCTGTTAAGTACACTATTACAAATGTTGACATGACTACAACAGATGTATCCAAGACAATGACAATAACTTATTCAGTCAATTATAGTAATTATAATAAGGATTCAAACCGACGCATATTGATAGATAGCATTCAGCAATGAAACTGAGGGACTTAGGCATGAAAACACATAAGAAAACAAGAATAATACTGATTATAATAGCAGCATTAGTAGCAATATTCTCATCAATTGCTATCATGACAACAGCTGCAAACAAAAACAACGCAAATGCAGCAGGAAGCGTTGGTTCTGGTGGTGCTGTAATAAAAGGCGGCAATGGTGGCACCGTCGGCACTGGTAATAAAGAACCTGATGTATGGTGGTATGGTGATGAAGACGCAAGTTATGCAGGGATAAATAACGTATTCTCTAATACATATAAGAATAATGATTATGGCACTAATGTTACTAGGTGGACTGGATGGGGGATTTCTTCTACTTGGAATGGTATTATAGAAGATGCAAAAAATAACTGTGCAGATAGAAATGGTGGTAATTGCGAAGATCCAAGGTTAGTCGCTTTAGGATGGGCACAATTTAGCGGTTCTTTAGGTGGGACTTATGGTGGTCATACAACTTGTTATCTTACAAATGTTAAGATGAATAATATTACCGCTTGCCCCGAAGGTGGCAGTGGAACACTGGACAATATTCCTACTGACTTCTGCACTCAAAACGATAATGTTCAAGGAAACTCTATAAATCTTAGCACTCCGATTGGTAATACTGATACAAGTATATGCGGAGCTATAACTGGTATTAATTATAAGAATAAAACAATTGTTGCTGTTGTTCTTTCTAAGGATGAGTATCAGCATTCTGGTTGGAAACCTGTGTTTCAGCAAGTCACTAGTGATGCTTATACTAATAAGGTTCAAACCACATCTACTCAGCTCGAACCATGTGTATATGCGTATTCTATGCAAACAATTGGTGTTGATGGTTATGTAAAGAATTATGCGACTGCTCAGCATACTTATAAGACTGCATATGGTAAATTCTTGGATGATGTTGGTAATGGTAAGTATAATGGTTCATATTATTATGTTGGTAATAGTAGTAAGCAAATCACTGATAAGGCTAACCTTCAGAAAACCATGAACGATAAACTGATTAGTGATTATAAGATTGCTTGCGATGCGGCTAATAAGGAAGTAGATAATTATAATATTGAATCTGAAGAAAAACCAGATAAAACAGGTAGTACTATTATATCAGGAAAAGAGTTCTTACAGAGATACGCAAAGGGTGGTGTTTATAAAGTAAAACGCAGTAAACTTAATGGTGTTCTTAATTATAAGACAACTAGTGTAAAATATTATAAATCAACATCCTCATATTATATAATAGCTGGCTGGGACAAATGCACTAATGAAACTGATGGTACTTGGATTCCAGGTACTAATAGATTTGCTCAATGTAATTATTGGGGATGGACAAATGCCCCAAGTAACGATATATATCCTGATAAATATAATATTACCCATACTGGGTGGAGTGAAATTAGCATAAACAATAATGTTATCAACAGTATCGCTAAGGATAAATCTATACTATATTATATAGGTTATATTGATGAGAATGGAACCTCACATGGTGATGAAAAAATAAAAGCGAAAAACGCAACAGAATGGAATACACATATGAATGCATTCAAATATGGATTTACACCAAATGATGACCCCGCATCTTTCAGTAACAAATTACACCCAGTTAAACAGGAATATACATCATGGATTCATGTATGGCATCAGGATTTCATGAATATACTCTGCAATAAAAATGACTTTGATAATTATAAGACAGCATTGAAGACTATGTATGGAGATGATATTTATACTGATATCTCCAAAGTATCTGATGGCTCAAAGTATCAGGGACAACTAAAATCACCAGTAATTGACAGTGAATTCATTAGTAAATACAATGTCAGTGATACTTGGGAACCGTTCGACCGTGTATTGTATACAGTGGCAACACCTCTTACTGCTGATAATAAGAAGCTTGATATGGCTCAGCCTCTCGCTAATCTTAAGAGTGTTGTGGGTGATACTTCAGCTGCTACACTGCTGACGAAAGCTAAGAGTGTCAACAGTGCATACAATACTGATAACTTCATCAGATGGTATAATAGCGCAGCTTATGATGCATCTTTAGACCCAGTGTATACTAAGGAATGCCCATATGATTGCACTGATGACGCTGGTGGCACTGCATCATCATCTAATGATAATGTTGTAAATGGTAGGACTGAAGACGGTGCATCTCCAAGTGCAAGCGGCCTGAAGAAAAAGTCAACCGGTGGTGCTACAGGATCAGGCGCAGAGAATGATTATGGTGTTCGTGTCAGGACTACTGATTCCAAAGGTAATCTAAAGGATTCCAGTGAGGATGTTAACACTGCTAACATGACTTTCTTCAGGAATAATACTTGGAATAGATTCAGGGTTGATATATGGTATCCTATCTTTAAGGATGGTTTGACAGCCGCATCAGCTTCTGATTCCATCAGGGGTATTTCTGAGACTAAAGGCTCTCAAACAGCTAAGAGCACTACTATTATTCGCAATGATGGTACACCATGGTATATTAAAGGAACTGATTCAGGCAGTGGTTTTGCTACTGAGATGAAAGTTATCAAGAGTCTTGATAATGGTGATTCCATTGATGGCAGTAATGCTCGCTTGTTTAATCCTGAAATTGATAAGATAATACCTGGTAATCAGATTTCATTGGATTCAGTGACAGCACGCGGTGCCAATGTTGTTGAGCTTCCTTATGAGGCGACAGCATTTGCAATCAGGTCAATGTGGGCTACTGATCCAAATATTGGTAAACTGGAGTTCAACATTAAGTGGGAGTTTGATTCTAAGAATAATCTTGATGTTCCTACTAAGTTTACTGTTGGCAATACTGCTGACAGTGTGTCATCAACATCAACACCGCAGTATGCTATCAGTGATGGTAAGTGCTATGGTAATCAGAATAAGGGTCAGTCATATAATTATGACTTAATTAACTTGTTCCATGATAACACTGGTGCTGGCACTATTGATAATCTGGATAAGAGCTTCAGTGATGAATTTGGTAAGTTCACTATTCAGTTTGTTCGCTCGACTGCTGAGTGATAGGATTACTGAGTGTAATTGCATGCATTATGTGATGCAGTGAATTTGGAGCCATCTGGAAGTAAAAACCGGGTGGCTCCAATTGTTATCAATTGTATGCATATGCGGTAGCATGAATGCTTGGTACGGTTAATCATGCATATACTTAATGCTTGGTACGGCTAATATTGTGCATACTATTGTTGGCATTGCATGTGGCTTGAATCAGTGCTTGTAGTCATTGCACAACTTAATGAGTGGTTTGCTGGTTTTATGCTTGCAGCATATATGCATAACATTATGCATATATATGTGTATACATTATGCATACACATTGCAGTAGCATTACCAGTTTTAGTAGTGGTTTGGTGAATTTTGGTCAGAATAGCTGTGTATAAAAAGAGAAAGCGTTTGCTCACTAGTATGTATATATAGTGCGTTTTCAAGATGAACAAGCTGGTAAAAAGCTATTGGTGGGTTCAGTTTGTTAGCTTAACAAGCTGGTAAAGCTATTGGTGATTCAGCAGTTTGATTGCAATGTGAGCAGGTTTGAATGCAATGTGAGCAGTGTGTTGGATATTGGTATTATTGTTTTGTTCTATTTTGATAGATTGTTTATTAGTATAATTTGTATGCAATGCATTCGGAGGTTGAAATGAAATCATATTTATCATGGGCTGCGTCGGAAACCCATAGCGATGATGCTGATTCGACCGTTATAAGCATGGTTTTCGTGTTCCCGATTCTGCTTATGATGATAATCACAATGGTCGAAGTCCCAATACTGTTCTCAAACAGGAACCTAATGCAGAATGATTTAAGACAGGGTGCAAGAACCGCTGCAATACTTGGCGGGACAGGTCAAACAGGTGTAAGAGATGCTAACAAACTAGCTTACACTTATGCTGATAACAATGCTTGCAATGAATTAGGTGATATAGATAATAGTTGGACTGACCCAAGTGGTGTAGGTCATAAAACACTGACTGATGGTAAGAATGACCCTGTTGCATGTGAGACAGCATCAGCCATTGGAACTAATAAATCATATATTGCTTTTCATATTTATGAAATCAAATGCGGTCCAGTGCAAACAAATAAGATAGGTGAACCTACATGGTGCCAAGCCTCTTACTATTTTGATGGTATACCAGGTGGCAGTATGAGTCTCATTGGTGGTTGGAATCATTTTGGTTATACTCATCAGGCTGACATTTATAATGCGCAGGATGATAATTATAATAGGACTTCTAAGGCTGCAACTACTGATAGTAATGGTAATGTTATTAATGCTGGTAGTTATGGTATGAACTCAGGTGTTATCAGGATGAGTGCTCAATCTGAAGTTTGCCTTGGTTCTGATTGCTCTAGATGAGTGGTTTAGGGGGTGTTGGTGATTATGAAAGCATTGAACGCATTGAAGTCATACTCTGGTTTCGTTAGTGATGAAATGCATAGTGATGATGCGGATTCGGTTATCGTGACCGTAGTCATGCTTTGGCCCCTTATAATGTTGTTAATGGGTTGGAGCGTTGATTTCGCTAAGAATATTGTGGTTCGTTCTGATTTGGATGAGATTGCATTGGAGGCAGTGCAGGCAGGTATTCGTAATCAGGATGGTCTTGGTAATATTGATTGCACTGATACTGGATGGTTGACTAAGGAGGGTGCTATAGGTATGATTAAAGCAAGTACTCATAGTGGTGGTGCCACCAAGCAGGCTTTGAAAACATATCTTGTTAAAACTGGTCGTGCTACTGAGGATGATTTTCTTGGTTATTCATCAAGGTATGCGGCTCGTGATATGACTGGCAGTCTTTATAATGCTTCTGATGATTCAGTTAATAAGGATGCAGCTGGCAATGATTCACAGGAGGTACTGGCTTATCGTTCATTCTTGAATAACGGTCATGGCGCTTATGCCGATTCTGCTGATGGGGCTACTGCTTTTAGAATAAAGATAACTTGTCATAATGAGTATGACAGACTGTCTACATCTCGTCGTGATTCGCATCCTTATGCATCTGACCGTGGTGTTAAGAATGCAATGTATGATTCAATGACTATTGAAGTCAAGGATTGGACGGCGAATTTCTTCCTTGGTAATCCATTGACTAATGCAAAGTATAAGGAAGATGCTATGTTGCATCCATATGTGAACAAGGATACTGGTGTCGCTGGTCTGCTAAGCGGCGGTGCTAATATTAATTATAGGACTGATGAGACTGAGGTTCAGCGTTTTGAGGTTACTCAGACTGCTATATCATCTTGGAGCCAATCATCTTTGAATAACTTTTAGGTCGCAATCCCCTCCTATAAGGGAGGGGTCAAGACCACTGTGGTTCACTGATGCTTGTTATACATTTAATTGCAAAATTGTAAGCGAGGTACTTGCATTAATCAGAATCATATGATATTATAGAATACATGAGGCGAAGCACTAAACTACAGGTGAATGAGACATGGCGTGTTGCCATCATACCAGTTCAACTGACCAGTGCTGACCGCGTGTAATGCACGCAACCACCCCGTTGGGCGTGGGTATTACTGCCGTAATTGCGGTTTCACTTGTAATCGTGATGCGGTTTGCGCTATCAATATACTGATACGCGCAAGGAACGGTGCTTATCAGCCGATGGATATGAGTAAGAAAATTCATATCAAATATCTCCGGGCGACACCCATCTTCCAATCGTAAGGGATGAGCGTGAGCATGGAGTAATCCCCAGAACCGGGGCATGATATCATTATCATGATGCTATGCTGAGGCAATCATCACTTGCTGAAGCATGGAAACCCAGACCGTAAGGTCGGGGAGGTTCATTAAGTCGTAATAAGGCATCATAAGTAAACTGATTGCATTTTGTATGCACTGTAAACAATAAGGTTAAGCCACTGCATGAAATAAAATGCAGTGGCTTAATTAGTTTTATTGAACGCATTGATGACACAATGCTAACAATTGTAATCATCACACCACATGCTTTAACTGTCTGTACACACTCTAATTGCTTTTTGTATACAAATTGTTAGCATGATAGTGTTAAGTCAAAAGGATAATTTAGTCTTAATAAGATTTTTTATTCTATAATGCTTGTATGATTATTCTTACCATTATCAAGTTATAAGTTCTTATCATGCAAGCAAGTAATTGTATGCAAAATTGTAAACAATAATTTATCAGGTAATCAATTGATAATCATGAGTGCCGATGTTTCCATATTGTATGCAATTTGATGATAGTGAATTATTTGATTTATTAGTTATTCAGCATCGCATGTGTAGTGCAATCATTGTAAGCAAGTTGTAATCATAAAAATTAGAAACATGTTAGCTAGATAATGCCAGTTGTTTTCTATCTTGTATAGTTGTTTATGTATGTATTTAATAATTCTGAATTCATATATGCATTTTGCATGCAAATTGTTAGCATGATAATAAATAAGTCTAGTAGTCAGTTATGATGCTGATATCAAATTCTGCGATGATAATCATGGTTTCATGAGTAGTTAGTCATAAACCCGATTTTTACCAATTTTCAAGAAATGAGCCATCCAGCAGCCCTGATAAATCAATCATACTGGATGGCATCGATTCTGAGCAAAATTATAAATGAGCAAAAAAAGTATAAATTCACTCACTACTAAATGCATGCTTGCAATTGTTTACAGTTCGCATTACAACAGCATTACTAAAACCATGCTTACAATTGCTTACAGTTAACATTACAACTGTGATTGCATTTACCAAGCTAAATCTAGCAGTATTCCAGTCTTTAACCAGTGTGTGAAGAAAATCAAAAACCTCATGAAACTTATCACGATAGCATGATTTCAAAGATAGATATTACATGATTGCATATAATAGAATGGAGTGCCATGAATCATGCACCACAGCAACATGAATAATAGTAATGGTTTAGGAACAGTCGGACGAGTAATGCTAAACCAAGGCTTAATATGGTTATCACTTGGATATGCAGGCACGCATCCACTTGTTGTTAACATGAATAAGAATCACTCTGTAATGGTTCTCATATCACCATCATCATGTAAGCAAATGAACATGCTCTCAGCATGGTACGCTGAGCAATTCGCATCAACCAGCAATAGTGTTATCATTGATTGTCGTGAATCAAGCCATTCTGCACGCATGATGCTAACAAGTGTCATTGAACATGATAATGATAATATACTGATTATCAGACCGTCATCATTATTCGATGGTGTTAGAAGTGATGCTCGCATGAACGCATTGAAAACATCATTGACAATGCTAATGCATGATGATAATAAGCGAGTGATGATTGTTGAATCCTTCACTGCTAATGCTAAGCTGATTGGTGATTTATGCGATGCAAGCGATGCTGTCATGACAGTTGGTTCAATGACCCCTGTTTACTCACAGTTAGCTTTTGGTAGCTGCATAGCTAATGGGATTAAAGGTAAGTGGGATGCACTCATGCAAACAGCTAATAGTGGGTTCCAGAAATTCTCATTAAAAGGCAGGATACCAGTAGAATACTCATTCGCATGAATTTTATTGGTTAATTAGCTAAATTATAATAAATTCTTATTCTTGTAATCAGAATCTAAAGTGAATAATGGTTTTACTGATACCTTGCTTACAAGTAATTATGATTACAAGCAATACATAGTGATTACATTGCTCACATGATAGGACTGCTATAGCCTACACAGTTAACATTTTATAATCACTTTTGCTAATAGTGTTTGCATTATGATTACAATCATGTGAGCATGGTATCATTGAAAACATAAAAGTAAATAATAAGTAAAAATAGTTATCAAACAAGTGAATTGAATCGGTTCTTATGATGAATTCACATGATTTCATGAACACATATGAACGCATTGCTTCACTTAGTAGTATAATGGTGGCGCGTTATACTATTTGAATCAAATTGAATCAGTTTGGATAACTAGTTTTATAATATAATATTAAGGAGATAACATGCCAGCACACAGCAAACGCATCATCACAGTGATTGATACTAATGTTTTCATTGGAGCGGCTGATGCACCATTTCATAAAATGCATGATAGAGACATTGTAATACCAATGGTCGTGCTACAGGAACTTGAGAAGCACCGTGGTGATACAGGAAGCGGATGGGCATGCAGAACAGTCCTACATTACATTGAAAACTTACGCACTGAGTACGGTGGTCGTGTCCTATCTGAGAAAGGCGCACCAATTGACAATAACTGCACTGTACGCATTGAAACAGACCACACTGACATGACCGCACTAGGTGAACTCGCTGATGACAGGAATGACAGCAAAATACTAGCAATTGCAATTAACCTGAAGAACGAGCTAAAACAAGATGTTGAAATCATCAGCAATGACCTACCAATGCGTGTGAAAGCAGATGTAGGACTTGGATTAAAAGCCTACGAGTATGGTAATGGTGCCATTAAACCATACACTGGAATGTTCAACATGACTGCTTACAAACCAATGAATGACATTGATGATGATGACATTCTTGATTACATTGCAAGCACTGTCAAAGAGAACGGTGGCACAATACCATACAGGGCTTGCATTCATATTACTGATTCAGAGAGTGTTGAAAGATACCTATTGAAAACAGGTGATAAGCTAAGCGATTTAGATGATGATGTTAACCTTGGTCGTTCACTCAGACCTAAGAATATTGAACAGCAAATAGCAATGAGCTATCTGAATGATAATAATATTCAGGTTGTGACATTAGGTGGTGTTGCAGGTGCTGGTAAATCATTCCTAGCACTTGCTGAAGGCATGCGAGAAGTGAATGCAAAGCATTTTGATAAGATAATTGTATTCAGGTCAATGTATGAGCTTGGTCAGCAGAAAATGGGATTCCTACCTGGTGACATTGATGATAAGATAGCACCATGGTCACAGGCAGTATGGGATAATGTATCTAAACTGGATAGAATGCTGCATGGTAGCAGGAAGAATGATTCCGCTGATTATGAATCGGTTAAAAAGAGGCATGAATCTGACATTGAAGTATCACCAATCTCTTATCTTCGTGGTAGGACACTGGATGATGCTTTCATAATAGTGGATGATGCTCAATCATTGGATAGAACCACACTATTGGATATACTTGCTAGGCTTGGTAAGAATACTCGCATTGTGTTGACATTTGATATCATGCAGAATGATAACCCGTATATTTCTGATTCAACAAGTATACTCCAGCTTGTGAATGATTTAAGAGATAATAGGATGTTTGCACACATTGATTTCACTAAGAGCGAGCGCAGTGAGCTGGCACAGCTAGCAAGTAATCTACTAGGTCGATGAAATCTATTGAGTTGAATTAAAAATTTAAGATAAAATTTTGCCTACAATTTGCAAGCAATGCTTTTGATTATCACTGGTGAAAACTGGTAAACCATTGTTGATTTTTAACGGTGGTAAATGGTGATGTAATCAAAATGAAATCATGTATTCATTCAATGCTTGCAAATTGTAGGCATTATTGTTTATATGATTGAGTAAAAATCGTACATAACTAATTCATTAGGATGTTTGAAGCAGTTTTACTATTATTGACCTCAGCACATGTGAACTGTTTTAATTATCTTACAAAACTAGAACTAGTGAAGTAAAAAATGCTAATTGCTTTCACTTGCATGCAATGCAATCAATTATTAGTTAAATGATGTATATATGAGCATTAGCTATATTATAATGTTTTCATTCTTGTTTACATTATGTATTCATTGTAATTATTAGCTTATAGAATAGTTAGTTGTGCTAATTCATATTTAATAAATTAATCATCATATAATTTAATTAGAGATACATCCATGCTAATTTAACATTAGATAATGAGTATTCATTATGAATGATAACATTTACTGCTAATATTATTGTGTTAATTATATACTTTTATTGTTATTACACATGCATGCTTATGATTTTGTATATTAGTTCTTGATTAGTAATTATTTTTTGCTTTATCTATCTTTCTCAGGATTGGCTAGAAACCGCGCGTCTGATAGATATTAACCAGTAAAATTAGTTTGTGTAATGTGTAAAGAGAAAACCTAGGATTATGACATCATATGTTGCATCTACGGAGGTCAGTTGCCGTAAACGCTGGCACGGAGCGTTCATCATTGCTATCATAGCTGCACTGCTATCAGTATTCGTAGCAGTACCGATTGCTTACTCACAACAATCACACGCTGTTGAATGGATTGATAACCTCATGTGCGGTAATGACCTTGGAGCATGGACTTCCTATCAACCTGCCAAGGATTCACTCACTGATGGCACTGACACTGTAATGTCAAGTGGTGGTAAATACTCAGCCATGGACATTTACAGCAATGTTACAGTGTGGACAACCTGGAATGGTCATAATATAGCTGATGATAAAAAAGGCGCTTTCGATATGAGCTACATTCAAAATGTAGCTGACTTGAAAGATGACGCACAGAAACTCGCAGACTCACAACACAATGGTATCTCATGCGTAACGAAAACATTATACACAGGAATAGCTAATTTTCTATTAAATATTGCCAACCTACTTGTGAAATTCATGTCAATGTTTGTCACATGGGCGGTTAATCCAAAAATAATATGCCAAGACCCAGCTAAACCAGAAGGTGCTTGCATTAACCTTGTTGCAATCATTGGAGGCACTGGAGGCAGTAATGGTGGCATTATAGGAATACTATATAATGGTTTATACCTAGGTTTAGCACCACTTGCAATGGTATGCGTTGCATTATGGATGCTTTGGAAGGGCATTGTCAAAGGTGAAATAAGAAACAGCTGGTTTGGATTAGGATGGGCTGTGTTATGCTTTGTTCTAGGTATTTTCATGATGACTAACCCAATGCTATTAGCTTTAGCACCAATGAAAATAAGCACCACATTAGGCTCATGCGTAATAGAATCAATTAACGGCAGGTCATGCCTATCCGACTCTAGCGCTGATTCATCATCAACAACTGCAAGCGATGCATCACCTAATACATTATGCTTGATTGATCCATCTAAATCCATATCAACTGATGAACATCTTGCAATTGATGCACGCATGGCTACATGTAAGATGTGGAAAGCATTCGTCCTTGAACCATGGGCGCAGGGACAATTTGGAATGAGCTATGAAGGACTGGAAGGTAAAGCCGTTGACACATTCACACAATCAGACCTCATAACTAAATCACCGGCTAAGGATAGTCTTAACAGCTTATGGAGCAATGCCTCTGTATCCCTGAAAGGTTCATCACCGGATAAATTATGCCAAGGCACTAATTACCTATATCACAATATTGCATTATACCAACTTGACCTTATGTCAGATGTTCATGATTGCAGTGGTACAGGAGTTGTAGCATCATATCCTGGTGAAGATACATCAGCCAAATCATCCTATCATAACACCGCAAAAATAAAAACAAACGCTGGTGTTTACAATGACTGGTACTACATCATAGCAACAATGACACAAGCTGGTAATACCAAAAATGCCAGCAGTGGTTCATCATCTGACTCAGGTGCAATGATAATAGCACACGCTGATGATACTGGTTCTAATTCAGGTGATAGTAGTTTACAGCATTCGTACACAATGTGGGCTGGTAATGCGTCAGCGACCAGAATCTCACTTAGTGTTGTTGCAATTATCGCAGCAATCATGGCAATAAGCATCATAGCAGTTGACCTAATACACTTGAAACCAGGTGCTGCAATACTTGCAATTGGTTATCTGTTCATGGGTACAATACTAACAGTGTTTGCACCATTGTTCATGCTTGTAGGCATACACCCAGGTGTTGGTAAGAAAATGTTCCTAGGCTGGCTTGAACTTGAATTAAGCACTATTATGAAGTATTTCTTTATAATCCTATGGATTTCAATTGTTGTTGAAATTTATGGTGCAATACTTGGTTCAAGCACTAATGCTGGTTTAACATTAATATTTGTGATTGCAATGACTACAACATTGAAAACATACCAACCTGAATTACTGAATATTTTCGGTAATGTTGACCTTGGTGGTAAGAAATTATCAAACGCTCTTGGTGATAAGTTCTCACAGAAGATGAATGGTGCTCGCAATATGGCTAATGCAATAGCTGGTGGTGCAGCTGCTGGCTTTGTCAATGGTAAAGGTGGTCTTGGTAATAGGCTGCGTTCAGCTGCTGACATGTCTAAGTATCAGGGTATGCAACAAGGTAAGCGTGCTGGTGGCTTCATGGGTGCAGCATTCCAGAGTGCTGATAGGATTTACGACCAGCGCCGCCAGAAAGCCCTTGATAAAGCTAAGAAGATGGATGAGGGTGCTACTGCCGCTGAGAATGAGGCTAAAGCTCGTGAAGAAGCCGCTAATACTACAGCTAATACCCTAGCTGCTCAAGGCTTGCATGATAGCAGTGGTAATGAGCTTGATTATGATAATGTAGATAATACTCAAATTGATGCTGAAGCTAAGAAGCAGACGGATGAATTCCTTGGTAAGAACGGTCAGAAAGTCATAGACCTTAAGGATAAGGTTGATAAACAAGTCTTTGACAAGTCTGAAAAGGATATGAATAATGCTGCTACTAAGTATTCAAATGCAGTGAATGTTGATAAGACAACTGGTGTTACTACAATTGATACTGCTAAGCTTAAGGCTAGTAAGGCTAGCATGGCTGATGTTAAGAACCTTCAAGAGTATGCTTACAGGCAGAATCAGAAGAAGATGAATGAACTTGCTGGTAAGGCTACGAATGTAGTTGGAGCTGATGGCACTGTATACAAGGTGTTCAACAATGCTAATGACCAGGCTGCTTGGAAGGCTACGCAGAATGCTGTCAATGATAAGAAAGCTATAAATAATCATGCTGCTTATCAGAATAATCTACAGAAATCCGCTGATGCTCTTGTGAAGAGCAGTGGTGTTCATGGTGTTGCTGATTATGGTTCCTTGAAGTCTGAGGCTTCTAAGCTTAATGCTGGTGTTCAGAATATTGAGAATCAGAAAGTTGCTTCTCATCAGGCTTTGGATGCTCGCAATGCTTATCATCAGGCTCACAATGCAACCATGGCAACACATGCTAAGACAGAAGAAATTCGTAAGGTTGCTGGCAATATTAAAGATAATAATAATGGTGCAATGTGGTCATCTGACGAGGTTGAGAGGATGAGTAATATTGTTGATGATATTGATACAAGCCGTGCAGCCGCTGCTACCGCTGCAAGTGGTCCAAAACCGACTTATATCAATGCACTTGGCGGCGTTGGAAGCACAAAAGTAACAAATGGCAGCGTAAGAAGAGAGGCTGCTGCCAGGACTGCATCCACAGCTGCTCATAAAGCTGGTTCCGCTGCATCCAGCGCAGCTCATAAAGCTAAATCATGGTGGTCAGGTGCAGGTGGTACTGGTGGCTCAGGTTCTGGACGCACTCCAACTCCAGGTGGTTCAGGTTCTGGACGCACTCATCCATGATAAACGGTAAATAAAGCCAGAGAGGGTATAAAAGGAAAATGTTCACTGAAAAGAAAACAATGCCAACAGGTGCAATCAATATGACCATGAGCACAGCTCAAATGTATGCAATGGTTGATTACTTCGCACCAGATAGGATTACAGGCAGTGGTTTATTAAAAGCCTTACTATTATCACCAGACCGCCTTGATGACCGTGAATTCATGATGCAAGGTTATGCTGAACTGATAAGTGATAAAGTTCTTGAAATCAGATTTGATAATACAATAGGAGTGCATGCATTGGATGCAGATGACCCAATGACAAGCCTAATGGGTTTAACACTTGGAAGAATCATCTCAGAAATGTCAACATACACTGAACTTGAGGTAATGCTTGGAAGAGGTATTATTTCAATGGTGATTATTGAATCAAATGATGGTTATTGGGCTTCTTTATGGAAGGCAAAAACAGGAATTGGATTAATAGGAGGATTCTCACGCTCTGGTAAACCACAAAGTGTGAAACTAAAAATAGCACCATTTATTAACAAGGCAAATAACAACAGCCAACCATTGAACATCAGCATAAAACAACAAGCACTGGATGGCTCTATAATCATGGCTACATCAATGTATGGTGATTCAAATGTTTATCATGAAATTATACCTGATAACAAAATGCTTACAAGGAATACTGAATACAATATGAAGTCATACGATGGTTCTGAGTTCATTTACAATGAAAATGCTTTAAATAGCAGAATCATTGACGTACTGGAGGTTATGTAAACATTATGGCTGGCAATGAAGATAAAATCAGGAAGGATATAGCTGATAATCTGAAGGATATCGTTGGTGATAAGGCATCAGCTGACATTGCTAGCAAAGTTGAAGTGCCTAAGAATGGTGGTGAAATACATGTAACCGCTAAAGTGCCTGTTAATACAGAGCAACAGCAGCAATCAGCTCCAGGTGCATCACAATCAGCTAATGATGATTATGAATATGATTTAAGTCCTGATGAGATTGAGTCTCTTATTCAATCTGGTGATGTAGATCAATATGGTAATTTAAACCCACAATTAGGTTATGGTGATAATTTAGCATTAACCCAACAATTAGGTTATGATGATTTAGAAGATGACCTTGGTCAGGATTCCATAGACAACCAAGGTGGCGCAATGCCATTAGAAGATTCCCATACTACTGGTGGTACTACTGCTACTCATAATGAGTCTAATGGAACTAGTAAAACATCACAGCATGCAAGCAATGCGAGCACTTCTAAAAATACCTCTGAAACACCACATGTTGCTTTACATCCATCATCTTCAAACAGGAATACTGCTAGTAAAGACAATCCATCAGATACTGCGGCGAGCAATGTAAACACTAATGCTGGCAATGCTAAGAAAGATACCACTGCAAGCAATGCGAGCAAGAATGCTGGCAATGCTAAGAATAATGGTAAGAAAAAAGGTTCGCCTAATAATACTGCTTCTGGTGCAGGTGCGGGTGCAGCTGGTGGTGCAGCAGCAGGTAATGCTAAAAATCTAAAAGCCCAATCAGCGAATAAACCTGACCTCTCACAGGCACGGCGTGTAGCTGCTCAATCAGCGGCTGATACTCAAAAGGGTCGTGCGAATAAGAATATACCTCATGCGAGTAATGCTAACAATAATGCTGGCACTGGTGCTAACAATGCACCACAGGCTAATCCAATGGTGAATGCTGGTGCCGCTGGTGGTGCTGCTAATCAGGGTCAGGGTGCTGGTGATAATGCTAGCATGCCTACAGGTGATAGCAGTGCGCAGGGTGCTGACCAGTCTCCAGAGCAGCAATTAGCTGACCAGTTATTTAATAATCAGCAGTCTGATTTTGATGCTCAGAAAGCAGCGGCGCGTGATAAACTTGCTAATGATCATAATGGTAGTAAGTTTAATAGTGCGATTGACAATGCCAGCAATGCAGTCAATGATAAGATGACTGGTATTGCTAATGGTATTAATAATCGAATGCAGGCTAATAATGGTGGCATTTTCAAGGATAATGGTAATCTTCTGAATAAGGTTGGTAATGGTCTTTGGAAGCATGGCGGTTCTAACCTTACTGCTAAGGGTTTAAATGCTGTTAACAATGGTTTGCAAGGTGCTTTACGCGGCATTCAGAACATGGGTCAGAAGATAGCTAAGAATGTTCAGAGGCTTATATCGATTGTTACTAACCCATTATTATGGTATTCTCTTGTTGCTGTTGTTGTTGTTATTGCTTTATTTACAATGGCTTTAACCATTGGTAATGGTGGTATTACTTGCCCAAATCAAGGCATTAGCAGTGGTAATTCTGGTGACCAGATAGCAAGTTGGGCTGAGAAAATAGCTGCTGATGATTCTCATGGTTATTCACAGAAGAATCGCAATGGTGATCCTGATTATGATTGCTCATCATTAGTATATTATGCTGTCACAAAAGGCGCTGGAATCCAATTAAGTATTAATTATCCATTTTCAACTTCTAATGAAAAAGATATATTGCAAGCAGCTGGATTCACTGGTAATGCATGGGATGGTAAGGATACTTCTGTTTTACAGCGTGGTGATATCGTCTGGGAAGATGGTCATACTGAGATTTATTCAGGTGATGGTAAATTCACAGGCGCTCATATGAATGAAAAAAATGGGACTGGATTACCACCAGAACCAGAATCAACACCTGGTGACCAGACTGGTCATGAGATTTCAACAGAGAACATTATCCCGCCAAGGATGACTTATTATCTTCGCTCACCTGGTAAAAGTACAAGCGATTCAGGAACAGTATCTGGTGGTGCTGAGGCTGATTTCAATGGTGAGAATGCTAAAAAGATTTTTGATTACCTAACTAATGACATGGGATTCAGTGGTGCTGGAGCTGCTGGTGCTCTTGCTGTTGCAATGCGTGAATCCAGCATGGATCCAACTGCTACAAACTCAGGTGGCGGCGTTGCAGGAATTTTCCAATGGTCAGGTTTTTCAAATACTGTGAATGGTTCAAGAATCACAAAAGAAGGTTCAATTAAAGCTGGTGATAAATCAACATTGACAATGGAGAATGAAATAAAACTACTTGGGTTTGAATTAAACGGCGACTATCATAAAGCAAAAGTCACAGTTGGAAATGCATCTGACCCAACACAAGCTGCTAAAGATTGGTCAGTATTATTTGAAGGTGTAGCTCTTTCAGATGGGCAATCAAAAGTATCTCAAATTGAGCAATGGGCTAATCAAGCATGTGATACTTATAATTGTAAGAGTATCTCAGCGCAGTCTGATAAACTTAACCAAGGTGGTAATGGTGCATCTGATGCAACTAACACATCAACGACTAAAAATGCAAGCACTGAAGTGCAATGCATGATGACTAAGAATGCAAACACTGGTTCAACAGGTGATTTTCCAAATGGTAGAGGTGATTATGCATGGATGTGCAATGATGACCGCATAAAAGTCTGCAAGGATGGTGATTATGGCCCTGTTCCTGCACCATATAAATACCAATGCGTATGGTATGCATGGACTAGATTGTACATGATACACGGTATTAATGAAACATATCAAGGAAACGGTGGCGAAATAGGTGAAACAGCCACTCAACATGGTTGGACTAACCCTGATACACCTTCACCAGGTGATGGTTTATCATATTATGGATTCTTTGGTTCATCTGGAAGGCCAACTGGTCATGTCATGGTTGTAGAAAAGGTAGAAGATGACCCATCAGGATGGAAAATAACACTATCTGAAGGAAACTATGCTTGCTCATCAACCGGGTGCTGGAATGGTTATAATGGTGGTAGGACACTTACAAAAGCACAGCTAGAAGCCGCAGGTGGTGTTCAGAATCAGAATTATTGGTTCTTCCACAATCCAAAATGGGACAGCAATAAATAGTTGATTAATGAATTAGTAGGCTTCTATTAGAAGCCTACTAATTCATTCTAACATAAGTTAGTTAAGAGGTGCCAGCAATTGTATTCATTATGCTGGCACCTCTTAACTTTACGCATTGATATCATGCCAATTATTATAAGAATGATTAATGAAAGCATGTTAGCATGTGTTCATTTCTTAGTTTTCATAATCCAACCTAATAACGATATCATTTAGATAGTTATAAATGAAAACATATGAAAGGATTCGTATACAAATTGCAAACAGTTATTAGAACCAAGCTTGATATGAGTAAAGTATTCCCAGATAATGACAGTAAAGATAAGATTTTCAATGATGCCATAATAAGATGGGGTGGTAAGATTGAGGATGTTGATGATAATACACGCCGTGCTGTCATGATGGCAATGTGTGAACAAGTGGAAGCACGGTTTGCTTATGATTACAAAGCATCATTCAACATGCAAACAGGTGAGATAGCATTTCCAGTGTGTCAGGATGATGATTGGGATGAAAGCAATGAGAACAGTCATTTATACTCACTGAGTTCTAGGCATGGTCGTTCAGGTGGTCTTATACCTGATAAGCATGGTGATACCATTGATGACATTTGTAGGCAGTGTGAGCGCATTTGCAGGGATTATGCATGGGTTGCATTATCATACTCAGCAGCAGGTGCAATAAGGAAATGAAATAAAGAATGGGACAACGACCAGCTTATATTTATAAAATGGCAGGGCGTGTGAAGGAGCACATGCCAGATGATATGATTAATCAGATTAAAATCTCACAAGTAGACATTGAGCAGACACTGCGTGCAATGATTGATGTGCTCGTTGATGACATTATTGATACAGGTGAGGGACAATTACAAGGGGTGGTTGTCCTTAGAGTATATGAGGATGATGGTCGTATGTATTGTAATCCTCATACTGGTAAGTATGAGAGAACAGATTCTGGTTTGAGGGTTATTGCTAGCATTGCTAGCAATGTTCGCAATACAGTGCATGGTGATGAGAATGATTATGTCATTAACCCATCTACTAGTACTGTAGAAATGGCAGGGCGTGTGCGTGAACGCATTAATTGCATACTACCAAAGTATGCAGTTGAACAGATTATGATTGAGTTTGCTAATACTTTCATTGATGACATTATGGATAATGGTATAGCTAGAATACCTGGTATACTTACTCTTAGGGTTTATAAGGCTCATAAGAGGTATTTGAATAATAGAACTAATCAAATGGAATCATATAAAAGCCCATATAGGCTTGCTACTAGTATATCACCTAAGTTAACTGCTAAGGTCAATTCAACTGGTTGATGCTCATATTCTAATTATCAATTCTCATAAGTATAGATGGCTTCATAATCAAGCACAGTTAGAAACTGTATGTGTGCAACCACACATGTGCGCGTTGACTTATAAAAAGCTATATAATCTCAGGCTGGTAAATGATTGTTAGCAAGTGTAATCATTAATTGTTTGCACTTACTTTTTTATTAGTGAGTTCACTACTAGTAATGTAAGCATGTTAGCATTGTTAACATGTATTTATTATATCATGTTTTTATTAATTCTTATACATGCATTATGAATTTCTAATAATGCACAGTTAACCAATTTAGCATATAGCTGATAATTAGTTTTTGTTAACAGTTGCTGGCATTGTTAACAATTAGCTTTACTGATTGTAGGATATTATGTAGTTATGCGATTGAAACCAAATACTAATCCGAAAGCCCGTAAAGGCCGTTTGACTTATGAACTTATACCACAGGATATTAAGGATATTGCAGCTGAATCCATTGGCGATGGTGCTTTAGAAGCTGTATGGCGTTCCAAGGATGATGATACTACATTCTCATTAATGTGGAAGATAGTTGATGGTATATCAGTAGGTTTCGCATTATACCATTTTGAAGAACTCACAAATGGTAATTTCAAGTATCGTGTAGGGATAATAGACATGCTATGCGTTCGACCTGAATACAGGAACCGCTCTTATGGTGCTATCATAACATTCCATGTTTTGAAAGCAATGTCAGCAGTTGGTGTTAACAGGATTGAACTGCTCATGCGTGAACCAGCTACTAAAGAATATGATGAATACCCAGCAATGCCTACAATTGGTTCTGAACGATTCCTATATGATTTAGGTTTCAAGAAAGTAGCTTATTTCCCTGAGTTCTGGAAACATCAATCACAACGATATGCTTACAATTGCCATGTTTGCAATTCAATTCCAGATGAATGCACTGGAGTGCTCATGGCAATGAACGAAGGCTAAGATTATTTACTTGGAATGAAGCCGCTCGATAGATATATTCCAGTAATACTTATTAATACTTATTAATTGCCTGGAGAAGGATTCATGAACTCATTATCATTACATGTGAGACAAAAGCAGGCTGCATACACTCATGGCATTGTATCACATGCTAAGCATAATATAGCTCGTATAATGTCAATGATACTGGCTGTGTTCATGCTTATGTCAACATTGCTTACAACATTACCATTAGTGCTTAATAAGGCTAATGATAATAATGTTAACAATGCTGGCATATCATCATTATCAAATGTTATTATGAAGAATGCTTCAGCAGCTGATAATAGTGATTTCAAGGGGTCAAGTGATGGTTATGATGGGTGCCCAGGCAATGATGGTACAGATGAGTCTGATGAAGCGAAGGAAACCGCAGAGAGGGATAATGATTCGCGTCAGATTTGTTATCTGAAAAACAAGGATGTTGATGCTGGCAATATTGATAATTCTGATCTTTCAGATGATGGCAGTGGTAAGAAAATAGGCGATACTGATTGGAATTATAATAATCTGACTGATAATAGTAAGGATTCGAAATACGGTCAGGATATCAAGAATGATAAGGATAGTTCAGATAAGAATCCAATCAATACTAATGTTTTCGCTACATTCTCAATGGTACTTTCTAGAACTATTAATCCTTATTATTATATTAACACTGATATTCCAGACAGCACTTCAACTAATATTGACGATGTTATGAAATGGCAGATGGGTAAGAATGCTTGTTCATCTCTTGACCATGATTCAGCATATGATAACAATAACTGTGATATACCAGGTATTATTACACAATCATATCAGCACATTGCATATCTCATAGCACCAAGTGGTATTCAGAATGGTAATAAAGTATCAGCTGTAACACCGTTTAATGTTGGCATACCATCAGGATTATTACCATCTGATAGTAATGGTAATCCAGAGGTTCCACTTGCTGGTCAGCGTGGTTCAAATAAGTATACAGCCCTTGAAATATTTGGTTATAATCTACGATGGACAACATATAATGGTGAATGGGATAAAATTGATGTTGTAAATAGTGAGAGACTTGCTGGAGCAATGAAAATAGGCTCTGCAATGCTCTCAGCAGTTATCGCATCAGGTAAAAATGCAATTAACAGTGCTAATCAGGACTTTGACAATGATTGGCATCATAGTAGTCATTGGTACACAGCAGTAGTTAATGTAGGCTGGGATATTGTTTCATATCCTTTCAGGATAGTAGGAGATACATTAAAAGGCAGCATTTATTTCTTTATTAACGGTGTTGTGAATGGTTATGAGAATAACATCATACAACGTAATGCATGGAATAGGAATGATTTCTACAGGGATACATCATACAATGTTCGCATGGCTACAGATACTGACCAAGCAATTATAACACAGTACCTGATAGAATATATGACTGAACAAAATACTGATATGACGCAAGGCATATCAAAGGATGAACTAAATTCTTTAAATGACCAGTCAAAATTCCCAGGAGACATTAAAGACATTGGAGATTTCGCACCAAAAGACTCGAATGGTTCACCTAATGCGAATGCTTCGACTGAAGAATATGCTAAAGCACTTGAAAATTGGGCTAACGATGAATCCGTAAAAAAGCAGCTTGAATGGGGTTCTTCTAATCTTCCTTCAAAAGACAAGGATGGCAATGATATCTCTATTAATATTCAAGATTATATTGCTGAGATTAGACAACAAGAAGCAAAAGGCAATACAACAACAGATTCATCAACTGACAGTAGTAATGGTGGTGGGACTGGACAAACCCAAACAATACTATCAAAAGTTTATGACGAATTCCGCACTAATTGGGCTAACGCTCAAAAAACATGGGTAAATAATCAAGCAGCAGAAAAAGGAAACCCAGTAAATAAAATTATTAATACATTAACAAATTATGATTCAAAGCAAAAAGTTGTAAACGCTGTAAACACTATGAAGAAAAATAATGCTATATTCTTCTTCTGCACTGATGCGAATGGTAATCCAAGCCCAGCACTTTATCATGAAACATCAAGTGAAGCCTATAACATGGCTTTATCAGCCGGTATGAAATGGTATGGTGACCCAGCATTCAGTATATCAGCAGATGGCAAAATAACAACATCTGATTGCGCTAATGGTAAAATTAGACAACCAATAGTAGGCGCATTGAATGGTGCAGCCGGAACATATGAGCAGCATCAAAATAATATTGATACAAGACGGACAGCCTACCAAGGCATTACATTCATGGATTTAATAGGAAACCCAATTGACAAACTAACTCAATCCATGCTTGGTATTTCACAGAAAATCGCCATTGGTATTAACTACCTAATCAACCTCTCATTCACACCGCTATTAGACCAGCTTGGAATCAAAGATATCACTGTAAGCATTGTGAAAACATTAAAAGACTCACTCTATTCACAATGTCTGCAAATCTTCATTGTTCTTGGTGTAATGGTCGCATTTCTTAAAGGACTGCGAAGAAGTGTTGAAGGCATGAAACAGGCACTACTGGTATGCGTCGCAGGACTTATCGGACTCGTTCTACTATACAATCCAGAAGCCACTTTCAAGATAATTGATGAATGGCCGTCTGAAGTTGAGAATGTAGTAGCTGCTTTAATGCTTGAATCAGCGTCTCCAAATGAAGACATTTGCAGTGCATCAGGTACTCCTACACAAAGCATTGATGGCAGTAAGTATGTTGATGTTAATGGTAAATCAACTGGTTTTAACCCGAATGCAACAATCAGACAATTAGAATGCAATATTTGGGATGCATATGTTTTCGAGCCATGGGTGCTTGGTCAGTTTGGAACAAGCCATATGTCACTATATGCAAAAGGACATGCACCTACTAACACTAACGCATCATACAATACAATGGATGCTGATGACACTACAACAGCACTTGTAGGCGATGCTGCTGTTGACATGGGTGGTGGTACAACTGTTAATAATTGGGCTTTATACCAGTTATCACAGCAAATAGGTGGGACAACCACTACTAATGACCCGAATCAGACACTGCTTACAACTGACACTGATTTATATAGGCTTGTTGATTTGCAAGCAGGCCCGAAGAATGCAACTGGTAAAGTAACTACTTACTGGTCATGGTGGATTGGTGATGGTAATAGGTTTGCTATAAGTGCTCTTGCTCTTATCAGCTCAATTGGAGGCATTGCTAGCATTGGCATGTTTGCAATTGCAAAAATTGAAGCCACTTTCATGATGAGCATACTATTTGCAATCATGCCTATAATGCTTCTAGTTGGTATTATTCCAGGTTCTGGTAGGATGAAAATGCGGTCATGGGCTGCTAAGTTGCTTGGTTTAGCATTTAAGAGAGTTGTGCTCGTTGCACTATTATGCATACAGCTTATTGTTCTGATTTCAATTGCTAATTCAAATGTAGGGTCATCAACTACTGCAAGTGCAGCCACTGCTACCAGTGGTAATAGTGGTAGCAGTGCAGTGACTGCACTTGTATTCATGGCTGCAATGAGCTGCATTTTTGCCATGTATGGTAAGCAGATAATTAGTGCTTTCACTGAGCCTCTTGATAGGGCTGCTGGATCATTCTCTAATATTGATGATAGGTTGAAGCAGGAAGTTAAGAGTGGTATTAATAATAATGCTCTTGTTATAGGTGCTCGTGGTGTTATCCGTGGTATACCACAGGCAGCTGGTTCACTTGTTGGCAGTGCAATAGCTGGTGGTTTCCATTCTAACTCTGCTAATAGTAAGTTCGCTCGCTGGGAAGATAGGCAGCGTGAGCAAATAGGTCAAGCAAGAGATAAGACACTACATGCTGCTGATGCTAAGCGTAAGAAACTCATGGATGCATATCAGCATGGTACTATAACAGGTCAGCAGTATATTGATGGTCAAGCTGCAATTGACCAGATGGAGAAAGAAGCCGCTGAGCAGTATAATGACAGGATAGCTAAGCTTGCTGGATTCCGTCATGAATTTGATACTAATTTCAATTTCAGGTCTAGTATCATTAATGATAAGTCTCTTGATGATGATAGCGCTGGAATGGAACAGCTTAAGGGAACAATTAACCGTGCTGCCAGTGAAGTCGGTCAACGACAGCGTGCAGTTGGTAACAACATGGTTGCTTTTGATGCTGCCAATGCTGTTAAGGATGAAGAAGCAATGCAGATTCAGAATGCTTATAATAACATTTTTGTCAATAATCCTCAGATAGGTCGTGCATTACTTGGCAATCCGAATAATGAGAAAGAATTAGCTAATATTATGCAGGGTGTTGACCTTCGTGAAGTCAATCGTGTATTTAATATTTCATCGGATGATAATGTTAAACTTACAGCTGAGGAAATGTCTAAATTGGGTATGATGTACACATTTGATTCCAATGGTAATGCAACTCTTAATATTGACCCGGTATTACATGCGAACTTTAGAAGAGAGGTACTTGAGCAGTCTTCTAACATGGGTAATATTGATTCCAAAGCACTCTATACTGCTGCTGGTAGTATGAATGCTGAAGCTCTTGGAATCATAGGAATGGAACAGCAGGAGCAAGAAGTTGAGAAGATAGCTAAGAACCTAGCCGCTAAAGACCATCGTGCTCTTAAGGCACCAGGTGATAAAGATTCTGATGATTATAGGGATAAAGCGCGTAAGCAATTAGCCACTAAATCTGCTAACAATAGCAAACCAGTTGAAGTCATGCAGAATACATTTATTAATGCTGACATACGAGAGAAGCAGCATGATATGGCTGCTGAAGTTGCTAACAAGTATATTCCAGAATCACAAGAACAACTTGATGATGTTAAGGAATACTTGAAGCAAGCATTTGATAATCCTGTTGATAGTAAGAAAATCGATAATGTTCAGAATTTCATTGTCGGTTCCAAGCTTGATGGCAGTGATAGCATATTGAATCCAGTGGATGCAAGTGGTCATGAACAGCTTATGAAGGACATTGATGATAAAGCTGAACTTGATATCAATGCTGTTAAAGTAGACCCATCATTAAGCGATAGTGAAAAGAAAACTAAAGCCAGGGAAATCAGACAGAAAGCAGCAGCTGATAAGAACAAGTATGCTGCTCACTCTGATGAATATATTATGGGTCAGGCTCAGGTGCTTGCTGATGGCATGTTCGCAGTTGGCATTGATAAGCTTGTTAATGATAATCCAGGTGTAAATGGTATTTCTATTGATAAGAATGGTCATTTACATATTGAATACGATAATAAAAAGATCGGAAAAGCCGAAATCAAGAAACTTGAGCATGATGCTGATTTCAAAGACCTACAAAGTATTCATGATGACATTCTTACAATGGCTGCTTACACTGGTAAGACAGAGAGCGGTTTCTCAACTAGAAGGGATTCAACTGGAAGCGATGTGAAGCATGATAAGAATGGTTTCCCTGTTATGAATAAGCATGGTTATGTGAAAGATGAGCGTATTCTGAACCAAGGAGTTAATGGTAATGTTTCAATGAGTGATGAAATGAGATTCTCAGGTGATTCATCCCGTGAAAAAGCCTTGAATGAAATTGGAACTTATGCTCATATTGATACAATAAAGGATAATGAATATAAGAATGATATAATCTCGGCTGAACCAGAATTTAGAGATTTTAATCGTTCAGCCAGTTCTAAAACCCATGATTTAGATAGAGGAACGGCTTTTGATAAAGCTATTAAGGATTGGAAAAGCAGGGGGAAGAAAAAATGATAACACACGGTAAGCCCTCTGAATATACTACTAATTCTATAATCACACGCCCGAAAACCAGTATAGTAGCACGGGTTATTGTAATCATGTTAGCAATGGTTAGCATGATACCAATTACCATGGCTACGGTTGCGTCAACAATGTCTAAAACAGCATCAGCTGACTTAGTGCAGTACCTGATGTGCTCATGGGATACTGATGACGATGATGACAGTGTGCCAATGATTAAACTGTTGTATGAGGTAGCTACTACTGAGGATTTAGAACGCCAGATTTTCTATAAGTCCCAGGCTAATGCTGATTTTGAAGACACTGAGCACAATGTATTCAATCTTATTTCTGCTAAGGATTATAAATCCGTTCAGCTTGACATTCTGAATAACGCGAATGCGACTACTACTAAGTATACTCCGTATGATAGGTTCGGATTCTCAGGTCTTAATTTTACTGATTATAATGGTGAATGGAATTGGTATAAGGTTTATTTCTGCCGTGCTAATGGTAAAGGAACAGGTGATTCCAAGGACCCTGAGGATGGTCATCTAAATGATTATTATAAGGACAGGGATAGGCCATTGGATACATGGTCTGGTCGCATGTCATCATATGACCCTCGTGTTAAGCAAAGAGCGAATGTATGGTTATTCACTAATAATAGTACGCTTTTCATTGCTAACATTCTTTTCTCTATTACCAAGTTCTTCGCAGCTCTGACTAACATGCTATTCCAGTTAACATTATCTGACATGGCTAATAAACTGGGTGTTACTAATATTGTTGGTGGCGATAATGGTATTTTTGTAACACTGTTTAATAACCTATTCATGACACTTATGAGCATGATGCTTGTCATGACAGCATTATGGATGCTTTGGAAAGGCATTGTTAAAGGACATGTAAGAGAGGCTTTTGGTGGTCTTGTTCAGTTCTTAGCTTGTGTTCTAATTGGTATTACAATGATGGTTAACCCTATGTTCTGTGTTAATCTTCCTAATACAATTGGCTTATTTGGTCAGGATTTACTATTACAAGGTATTTCTAAGACTGAATCACCGAAGGATTCTGATTTCTGCAAGACTGATACAACTGATTTGAATATAAAACCTGCTTGGGTTGACCCGACTGGTAATATTGATGCAGATAATAAGAGCCTAGCTGCTGAGTTTGAACGCACTAGTGATGCACTTGCACGCAATGTTGAATGTGAGTATTGGAGGATTTTCACTCTTACACCATATTCACTTGGTCAGTTTAACAGAACTCCTGATGCATTGTATGCTAAGGATAAAGCACCTTCTGGTGGTAGCAGTATTGACCAGACTGTTCCAACTGGTTATGAATGGAAGGCTGATTATGCTGGTAAGGCTTCAGTCCCACTTGGTAATAATCAGATTATGAATAACTGGCTGATTTATCAAATTTCAACCCAGAATAGTTATCATATTGATTCATCTACTCTTGACCCTGGCACTGAGAAAATGGAACCACCTAGTACACCATATACTGACCCAACCCAGTATCAGGGACGATTGGTTCTTGTTGATGGTGCTAATTCTGATTGGTGGCGTGTAGTGGATGCTCTTGCTAATTATAAATCAACTAAATCCTCTGACTCGGATACTAATAATCCTGATGCCAATAAATCAAAGGATAACACTGATAGCAGTGTTGCACCGACTGGTATTTGGAATGATTGGATAGGTGGTAATAATGCTAATAGGTTATTGATTGCATTGTTGGCACTTGTTTTCGGTGTTATAGGCATGATAGGTCCTATTTCAATTGGATTATCAGTTGTTGCTTATGCTATTGGTTCAGTGTTTGTAATGGCATTCGCACCGCTTGCAATGACTTTTGGTATGTGGGCTGGTGAGAGAGGCAAATCAATTGTCAAGGGCTGGTTGTCAATGATTGTGAATGTTGTTTTCAAGAGAATAGTACTTGGATTCATTTTCATGATAATGAGCATTTTCATTATAAAAATCGCTTCTGGCATGGAAGACACTGTTGGTTATTTCAAGTCAATGGTTCTTATCTGCATTGTGTCCTATGTATTCCATAAGAATAAAGGTATAATGTTGAAAATACTAGGTAGGATGAAACCAATGCAAGGCGGGGCTGATTTTAGTAGTGGTGCTGCAAACATTGCTGGCAGTCTTGGTAATAAGGCTAAATTTGGTAAGGATTTAGCTGTAGGTGGTGTTGTTGGTGGCATCAGTGGTGCAAGGCATAAGATAGGTAGTAATAAAGCTCAAAGTGTCACCCGTGGTGCTGCTCGTGGTATGGGTGCTGCTGTCATGAACCATGCTTACTCATATGCTAACAGTCATAATGACAGTAATTTGGGTTCTGCTTTTGCTGAGGCATCAAGAGTGAAGCAAGCAGGTCGTAATAGTGGTCATACGCTTTATTGTGCTTCATGTGGTAAACTCATAGCAAGAAAAGGACAGAAGGCAATGGGTAATTATAATTACACTAAGACAGGGCAGGTATTATGCGATTCATGTTATCGTCTTGCTCAGTCTGGTCAACTACCACAATTCCAAGTATAGTGAACTGAACTCATGCTTTCATGAACTCATGTTAGCAATGAACTCATGCTCTCATGATTCATGCAATGTTAGCAATAAATAAATGAATACAATGTTAGCAATGCTAACATGATTAGCATACTACTAGTAATCAAGCAGCTTTAGCCGTGCATAGTAGGTAAACTGATAATTATGATTGTGAACAATGCTAGCATGTGAGTTCATTATTATACTGCTAGGAATCAAACAGTTTTAGCAGTGCATAGTAGTAGGTCAACTGATATGTGTGAGCAAATGTGAGCAATATTGTGAGCATGTGATTTGTTTGTTTGCAGTATTGCTCACATTATAAGTAATTTGACTTAACTCATTATGTTGTTGTTCCAGCACGATATTTTTTGTAAGAAAATTCTAGGTTTAGAAGGATATTTAGGTTAACATGGGTTTGTTTGATAAGCTTAATGAGCTGAATGATAAAATTGATGCTATTATACCTGGTGGTAAGAAGAATGTTGATGCTGACCTTGCACGCCGACAGAAAGTACCTGGGGTGCCTGCTATAACAAGAGAGCACCCAGGTGAAGATAATGATAATAGTAATGATTCTAATGGTGAGAAGCAAGAAGTCATTAATGGTCATCTTGTAGTTGATGGTGTTGACCTCGGTCCTGTTAACACTGGTAGCTTAAGCGTGCAGGAAGATGTGCTTAACATTCTAGGTATACCAGCATCATATTCAGTACCTGATAGGATTCTTCTGCCTGGTGACCTTGCTAAAGTGAAATTTGCTAAGGAACCTGATGGGTTTGCAAGGGATGAAGTTGCTGCTTTTTATGATGCTACATGTGAAAGCATTGATTTCTATATTGACTTGTTGAATAAGCGTAATGCTGATGTAGCTAAACTAGCTGACCATTGCACTAAATTACAGGATGAAATCCATGATAAAGAATTAGAGTCAGAAATTCAGAAAACATCAGGGTTGAACATTATAGCTGGTGGTGATTCTAATAGTGAACTTATGAATGCTAAACTTAAAATCCGTAAGCTTAAAGCTGAGAATGAAGAATTGAGACAGCAATCAAGTTCTACTGAAGCCACTGAGAAAATAAAAGAGCTTCAGAAAAGATACGATGAAGTCCAAGATCAACTTGCTATGGAGCAGTATAATAATAAGCAGTTGCGTGCGCAGCTTGCTGACATGCAAACAAAGCGTGATTTCGAGTCTGAGATGGGTAATACTGGGTTTGCAGAATCAATGAGCGCATTTAATGATAACAGTCCTAGTGCATCATCACAGCGTAAGCCTGATACTGCTAGGGCTTCTTTGAAGCGTAAGCCTAAATTAGCGCGTGTGCCTGATGATGATTTTGATGATTCTGAAATCATGTCAGCAGCTGAGGATGATGATAATAAGCCAGCGCATCCTTCTAGGATGAGAATGCCTTTGAAGCGTGGTAATGCA